>Ga0079306_1000258_pt1 | contig 56672 bp, 33 predicted proteins | sample Methanotroph_Enr_FD_79181 | JGI IMG/M metagenome (GOLD analysis project Ga0079306, IMG submission 79181) | Enriched soil microbial communities from Old Woman Creek wetland in Ohio, USA - Methanotroph_Enrichment_5 | ecosystem: Environmental > Terrestrial > Soil > Wetlands | place: USA: Ohio... | reverse complement strand
TTGTCAAAGAGAAAATCAGATCATTTATTGATGATTTCCGTGATTTAGTTATGGTACTCGCTTGTGCCTTGTCTAATTTTAAACTAAAATATCAATAACAAACTAACTTATATAAACTCTAATCAAAAAGTTCAACATGCATTATTATTCTTCATAACAATTTGAGCTTCAAACTAATTCCAACAATCCTCCATCAGATACACAAACCACAAATCACTTATTATTAGCTTTTTACATAATATTTCATTTCACAATTAAGCATTCTATCGAATGAAATTAATCAGATAACTGACAGAAATACAAAAGCTGTTATTTTTCTTTCGTTATTCAGTTTTTTTTCCGAACTTTGCGGACTTAAAAATACGCAACAAAAGACAGTAATTTTAAGCAAAATTTAAGGTGAAAGATACAAAGTACATTTTCGTTACCGGTGGAGTTACTTCATCGTTGGGCAAAGGAATTATTGCCGCATCTCTTGGCAAACTATTACAGGCCCGTGGTTTTAAAGTTACTAACCAAAAACTGGATCCGTACATCAACGTGGATCCCGGAACTTTAAATCCATACGAACACGGCGAATGCTACGTAACAGTAGATGGGCATGAAGCCGATCTTGACCTCGGTCACTACGAACGCTTTTTAGGCGTTGAAACCCACAAAGCAAATAATGTTACAACCGGACGTATTTATCAGAATGTGATAAATAAAGAACGTCGTGGTGATTATTTGGGAAAAACCGTTCAAATTATCCCTCACATTACCGACGAGATTAAACGTAACATCAAACTTCTGGGAAGCAAAGGTGATTTCGACTTTGTAATTACCGAACTTGGTGGAACTGTTGGTGATATTGAGTCATTACCATACATCGAAAGTGTACGTCAGTTGCGCTGGGAGCTTGGAAATAAGTGTCTGATTGTCCACCTAACATATGTTCCTTATTTGGCAGCTGCCAAAGAATTAAAAACAAAACCAACGCAACATTCTGTCAAAGCACTTCAGGAACAGGGAGTTCAGGCCGACATTCTTGTTTTGCGCACCGAACACAATATTTCAATGGAAATGCGCAAAAAAGTGGCTCTTTTCTGTAATGTTGAGGCAGGAGCTGTTATGCAATCTATCGATGTTCCAACCATATATCGCGTTCCATTAAACATGCAGGAAGAAAGACTGGATGAAGTGGTACTGACAAAAATGGGTTACGACCTGGAAAAAACGCCAAAAGCGGACATGGAAAAATGGACTGCCTTTGTCGAAAAACTGGAAAACGCCAAAGAAGAAGTGCGCATTGCCATTGTAGGAAAATACGTACAACTACCTGATGCTTACAAATCTATCATTGAATCATTGATTCACGCCAGCGCATATAACAACAAAAAACTAAAACTCGAACTTATTTTATCTGACAAACTGACAGACGAAAACATTGAGAAAAAGCTTCAGAAAGTAGATGGCATTGTTGTTGCTCCGGGATTCGGCCAACGTGGAATGGATGGGAAATTTGAGGCATTGAAATATGCCCGTGAAAACAACATCCCTTGCTTGGGAATTTGTATGGGAATGCAAACCATGTCTATAGAATTTGCCCGTAACGTCTTGGGTTATGCCGATGCTAACAGCACCGAGATTGACGCAAACACCACACATAATATTGTGGATATTATGGATGAACAAAAGAACATTCTTGACTTAGGTGGAAGTATGCGCTTGGGAGCATTTAAATGCAAACTCAAAAAAGGCAGCAAAGCTTATGACATTTATAAAAAAGAAAATATCAGCGAGCGACACCGCCATCGCTACGAATTCAACAATGCATACAAAGAAGAATTCGAAAAAGCAGGAATGATTTGCAGCGGAATGAATGTAGAATCGGATTTAGTTGAAATTATTGAACTAAAATCACACAAATGGTATATTGGTGTACAATTTCACCCGGAATACAGCAGTACGGTAGTAAATCCGCATCCATTATTTATCAGCTTCGTTAAAGCAGCAATAGACAAAATAAAAGACCACTAACCCATAAAGGGGGAATTCAAACCTGTTTGTTAATTATATTTTAAAACAAAAGACATTTAAAATTAAATAGAAAAGCCTTGTTCCCTTTTATGGGTTAGGGGTAAAAAATTTAAACATGGATAAAAATACGATTATCGGATTCGTACTGATTTTAGCTATTGTAATTGGGTTTACTCAACTGAATAAGCCCAGCGAACAAGAAATTGCAACGCAGCGATACAATGATTCAATTGCACTTGTTGAGCAAAATAAAGTTGAAAGTAAAATTGCAGCCAGCGAGCCAAAGGCTTTGACAAGCCCTGATTCGGTAGCAACCAATGATACAAGTAAAATTGCCGATTCGTTCGGAGGCTTCAGCGCATCAGCCCAAGGTCAGGAAAAGTTTTACACACTCGAAAATGAGCTGATTAAACTCACTTTGAGTAGCAAGGGTGGTAGAATTTACTCCGCGCAAATGAAAAATTTCCAGACCCACGACTCTTTGCCATTAATTCTTTTCGATGGCAAGGAAAGTGCAATGGACTTTACTTTTGTCACCAACAATAATCGTGTTATAAACAGTTCTGATCTTTATTTTGAACCGGTTTCAGAAATTATTAAAGATGCCAATGGAAACAAAACACTCATTCTTCGCTTAAAAACAACCGGACAAGGCTATATTGACTTTGCATATACCCTTCCGGCAAAAAGCTACATGATGAGTTTCGGAATTAAAGCCAGCAACATGACCACAGTAATGCCTGCCGGAATAAATTCACTGGACATGCATTGGGCATCAAAAATCCGTCAGCAAGAAAAAGGCCGCGAGTTTGAAAATCGTTACTCAGCTATTGAATACAAATTCGTTGCTGATGACATTGAGAAACTTAGCGAAAGTAAAGATGATCAAAAAGACCTGGACACAAAAGTGAAGTGGATTGCATATAAAGACCAGTTTTTTAGCAGCATTTTAATTTCAAATACCGGGATTTCATCCACAAAACTGAAAAGCACAATGGAAGAAGAAGGTTCAGGTTACCTGAAATCTTATTCTGCTAATATGGTTGTCGATTTCGACCCAACTGGAAAAGAGCCGACTACTTTCCAGATGTTTTTCGGTCCGAATCAATACAAAATCCTAAACGCATTCGATAAAGGCGTTGCTTCGGATAAAGAGTTGAATTTAAATGAACTGATTCCACTTGGTTGGGGAATATTTGGTTGGATCAACCGATTTGTTATTATCCCAATGTTCAACTTCTTCAGTCAGTTTATCAGCAACTTTGGACTTATCATTTTATTAATGACTATTGTTATTAAACTGGTATTGTTCCCAATGACATACAAATCATATATGTCGAGTGCCAAAATGAGGGTATTAAAACCTGAAATTGACGAGATACACGCTAAAATTCCGGTAGAAAAAGCTGCAGAACGCCAGAAAGCAACCATGGATTTATACAGCAAAGTAGGAGTCAGTCCATTAAGCGGCTGCATACCTTCGCTATTGCAAATGCCGCTGCTGTTTGCCATGTTCAGCTTCTTCCCTGCTTCTATCGAGTTACGCCAACAGAGCTTCCTTTGGGCAACCGACCTTTCGGCTTATGATTCAATCATGCAGTTACCATTTGAAGTGCCGTTCGGGTTTGGTAGCCATGTAAGTTTGTTCTGTCTATTAATGACTATTACAAATATCATTTACACAAAACTGAATATGACCAATACGGCTACCGCCGACCAACCTGGTGGAGCCATGATGAAATGGATGATGTATTTAATGCCGGTTATGTTCTTGTTTATGTTTAACAGCTACGCATCGGGCTTGAGCTATTACTACTTTATCTCAACTCTTATTTCTATCGCCCAGACTTATGCAATCCGTGCATTTGTAGACGAGAAAAAGATTTTAGCCCAGTTACATGCCAAGCGCGCCAGCAACAGTAAAAAACCAGCCAAGAAAGGTGGATTTATGGATCGTCTGGAAAAAATGCAACGTGAGCAACAAAAGACTTTGCAAAACCGCAAGTAATTAATTTCATACAACTTCTAAAAAAGCGCAAGCTGCAAACTTCACTTTGCGTTTGCGCTTTTTTTACACATACAGATTTATTCAAGACAAAAAAAATGAAAAAAGCAAGTTCACTTATGTTCGCCCTTGGGGGAGTATTGATTTTACTTGGATCGTGTACAAAAAATAGCCGGTTTGAAATAGACACCACAAAAAACCGCTATGAAGTTAATATTCACAGGTTTGACAAAGACCTGCTATCGCTTGACACAGCAAATATCGAATCAGGTGTTGACAGCCTGTATACCCGCCATAAAGACTTCCTGCCAGTTTTCGTTTACAATATACTTGACACAACCGCAACCGATACGGCAGCTGTTTGTAATTTATTCCGCAAGTTTCTGACCGACAAAACCTATGCCCCGGTTAACAAAAAAGCAAAGGAAATATATAGTGGAGATATAACTGATATCCAAAACAAAATATCAGATGCCTATACCTATATTCATCATTATTTTCCTGAAGTAGAGTTGCCCGAGGTTTATTTCTTTGTTTCTGGTTTCAATAGTTCAGTAATGATGAATGATAAATTCATCGGAGTTGGAACTGATTTCTATTTAGGGAATGATTTCCCGCTATACACCGACCTGACTTACAAGTACATGATTTACAATATGCGACGCGAGAATATTGCTTCGGATTTGGTATCTGCCACCCTGTTTAGAATGTTTGTTATGAATTCCGACCAAAACAGGTTGTTGGACAATATGCTTTTCCGGGGTAAAATAATGTACCTGCTATCAGTTTTCATGCCGAAAGAAAAACCGGACATCCTGATGGGTTACTCACCGGAACAATGGACCTGGAGCAAAAAGTATGAAAAAGATATATGGGCAGCCATCATAGACCAGAAACACCTGTTCTCGACAGACATCCAGCTAATTCACAAATACATGAATGATGCACCGTTTACCTCTACCATTTCACAGGAATCGCCCGGCAGGCTCGGAACGTTTATTGGGTGGCAAATTGTGCAAAGTTATATGGATAAAAACGAAACTGTTGGATTGAAAGACCTTATGGATGAAGAAAATTATCAGAAACTTCTCGAAAACTCAGGTTACCGGCCATAAGAAAACAATAATGTATTAATTTTCAGTACATGGCTACATAAAAAAAGACCTGCTCGTTTTCACGAACAGGTCATTTTTTATTTGATGCAATATCAATTATACCGGACTAATTGCTTCTGAAGGACAAACATCAGCGCAAGTTCCACAATCGGTGCAAACATCAGCGTCGATAACATAGATATCACCTTCTGAAATTGCTTCCACCGGACATTCGCTGATACATGAACCGCAAGCAATACAATCTTCTGAAATTACGTAAGCCATTTTTCTTATTTTTTTTGTTAGTACTAATTAGTTCTGCAAAAGTATAACTTTTTCCATTTCAAAAAAACTTTTGACTATATTTTTTACTGTTAAAAATTCGAGATGATCTGTAAATGAATCATCTCTGGTTCGTCAAATCAGAAAAAAAGCAAACATTAATTGTAACATGTTTGTAATTTTTATCACAATTTCCAACAATTTATTTACTAAATATTACATTTTTAAGATTAACACAACGAAATAGAATTCATATACTTCTGACACAGTGCAATTTACGCAGTTATTACATTTCTATTAAATTTGCATTAAAATACTAATTGATTAAGACAGTTTTAGTACATTTGCACCCACAATTGTTTTTTGAAATGAAATTATATTCATCTGTCAAAAAACTAACAAATCAACTAAAAAACAAATAATTAGATTTATAACTTTCACAAAAACTTTTTTGTCATGAACAATTCTTTTTTCAGCAAATTCACACCAAAGGAACCAAAGTTTTTTCCAATTTTGAAAGATATGGCAGATGTGCTGCTTGTAGCCTCTGATTTGATTATCGAATCTGTTCAAAACTACGATCACGAAAAAGCAATTGAATATTATAAAAAAATCAAAGAACAAGAAAGAAAAGGAGATGCTTTATCTGCCAGAGTTTTTGAAGAATTGAATTCAACATTTATTACTCCGTTTGATCGTGAAGACATCCATCATTTGGCTGATAAACTAGATGACGTAACCGACTACATAAACAGCAGTGCAAAAAGAATTGTACTTTACAACCCAAAACAACTTCCTGCCAGCGCATTTGAAATTGCAAAACTTATTAAAGAGGGCGCAATAAGCATAGGTAAAGCTGTAGATGAATTGGATGTTTTGAAAAAGCACTCTGTCAAAATCAAAGAATATTGCCATGAACTAAAAGTCATTGAGAATAAAGCTGACGATGTTTACGAAAACTTCCTGATTGATTTATTCGAAAACCAAAAAGATGGTATCGAAATCATCAAGCTGAAAGAGATTATGAGTGAACTTGAAAAAGCAACTGATGCTGCAGAACATGTAGGTAAAATTATCAAAACAATTATTGTTAAGTACGCATAATAACTTCAACAAAAAAAATGACGCTATTAATAACAGTAATTGCCCTTGCATTGATATTTGATTTTATCAATGGGTTTCATGATGCAGCAAATTCAATTGCAACTATCGTATCTACAAAAGTTCTCACACCATTTAAAGCTGTATTGTGGGCAGCAGCTTTCAACTTCGTTGCATTTTTCATTGCAAAATACATTATTGGTGAATTTGGCATTGCCAACACAGTTTCTAAAGCTGTTCTTGAACAATACATTACCTTACCGGTAATTTTTTCAGGCATTGTGGCAGCAATCATTTGGAACCTGGCAACGTGGTGGTTTGGCATACCTTCTTCATCATCGCACACATTGATTGGTGGATTTGCAGGTGCAGCCATTATGAGCACAATGATCGCCAAAGGGTACACTACCACCGGATTAGAATCAATAAAATATGAAGTGATTGTTAAAATTGCTTCATTTATCGTGCTGGCTCCGCTTATTGGTATGATTGTTTCATCATTGCTTACAATCCTCATTTTATACACTTTCAAAAGAGTAAACCCTCACAAAGCTAATTCGTGGTTTAAAAAACTACAGTTGGTATCATCGGGATTGTTTAGTATTGGACATGGATTGAATGACTCTCAAAAAGTAATGGGTATTATTGCTGCTGCACTTTTTGCTGCAAACTCAAGTAAAATAGTGATGCCCCCATGGATGAGAATTGAGGAAATTGGCGAAATGCCTGACTGGGTTGCGTTCTCTTGTTTTGCCGTCATCTCGTTAGGAACTATGTCCGGCGGCTGGAGAATTATAAAAACAATGGGTTCACGTATCACCAAAGTTACTCCGCTCGAAGGTGTTGCTGCAGAAACAGCCGGGGCATTAACCTTGTATCTTACTGAAATCCTGAAAATTCCGGTAAGTACCACACACACCATTACAGGTTCTATTATTGGTGTTGGTGCAGTTAAACGACTTTCGGCAGTACGTTGGGGTGTAACACGCAGCTTGCTGATTGCGTGGATATTGACAATTCCGGTAAGTGCTGCATTAGCTGCTTTGATTTTCTATTTATTCGGAGCAATAGTATAAAAACAAGATATATCCTCCTTATACAAAGGCGAATGAGTACTCATTCGCCTTTGTTGCATCAAAACACAAATATATTAACAAAAAGAAAATAAATAGGCTGTTTTATTATGTATAAATGACAAAACAGACAATATAACCATCAAAAAATACGATTTTCAATAACTAAGTTCAGGGTATTTTTGTAACATCAAAAGAAAATTACAAACTCCGAATTATTGAAACTAAATGAAAAAAATCTTTCTCTCTCTTGCACTTATTGTTTCTTTTCTCATTTTACCAGAAACAATTACCGCAAAAAGCAATACTGATTCTCAAAAAACAGCAAAAACAAAACAAAACAAATGCAAGTCGAAAAAGCAGGCAGCTATTGCCATACGATTTGCTGATTCTGAAATGACCCGTTTTCCTAAAGCCTATCAGCTCGACCACGGGAAACGGCTATTCTTTGGATATGCACAAGGTGTAGGTTGTACGGCGATGCTGCGACTTTGGAAGTCGACTAATGATACCCGCTATTTCGATTATGTAAAAGAATGGGCCGACAGCCTGATTGATACAAACGGAAATATTTTATTGTACGACAAAGAGAGTTATAACATTGATTACATCAATTCGGGAAAAACACTTTTTGATATATACGAAAAAACCGGAAATGAAAAATATCGGTTAGCCATGGACAATCTGATTGATCAGCTAAAAAAACATCCACGAACAACAGATGGCGGATATTGGCATAAAAAAATCTACGAACATCAAATCTGGTTGGATGGTATTTACATGGCTTCACCATTTATGGCTCAATATGGCAAAACATTCAACCAGCCTCAATGGATTGACGAAGCTATTAAGCAAATTACACTTTGCCATTTACATACCCACGATCCTGAAACAGGCTTATACCATCACGCCTGGGACGAAAGCAAAAGCCAACGTTGGGCAAATCCACAAACCGGACACTCGCCAAATTTCTGGGGACGTAGTATTGGTTGGTACTTTATGGCAGTAGTTGATGCGCTTGATTTTATTCCCGCAAAACATCCCCGCCGTACAGAATTGATTTCAATTATTCAGGGATTGGCAGATGCGCTGCCTAAGTACCAGCGGAACGGACTTTGGTACCAGATTATCGACGTACCGGAACGTACCGGGAATTTTCCCGAAGCATCCGTCACCACCCAATGTATGTATGCCTACGCAAAGGCTGTAAACAAGGGTTATATTAATAAGAAATACCGTGTTTATGCCGAAAAAGCATTTAATGGAATACAAAACAAATTATTAGTTCAGAATTCCGACGGAACGCTCACCCTGACCCGCTGCTGTGCAGTTGGAGGACTGGGAGGAAATCCATATCGCGATGGCAGTTTTGAGTATTATATTGGTGAAAAAATGCGCGATAACGATGCCAAAGCTACAGGCCCTTTCATTATGGGCTGTATTGAGTTGGGTAAATAAAAAACCTTTTGGAGTACGCTGACCCAAAGAGTTTTTTTTCAGGCTCTCAAAGGCGTTATGCACTCTTTGAGGTTTTCATAAATATCAAATAAAAGAGTGTATCAGTCAAAAAAGATAATCAAACCGCAATGCAGAATCCTTTAATTTGCATTTAATCAATCTAATACTAATTTAATATTTATATCATGAAAAAAATTACCCTTTTTTCCTTGTTTGGGGCTGCACTCCTTGTAGCAGGTTCCATGTATGCAAAAGACCAACGAATTTGGAAGGGCGAAACTAACAGACTTTGGGATTTAGCTAATCCAAACTGGTCGGACCCAAATTCAGTTCTGTCATTCCTTCCTACTACCACCGTTGATAGTGCAACAGCTATCTTCGACGACAATACCGATTCATTAAAGGTAAAAGTTGTTGGCGTTATGATTGCCGACAGTATCCTTGTAAATTCTTCAAAAAATTATTCTGTAGACATTAATGCGACAGGTGCAGAAATCGTGGGAAAAGGCATTTTGATCAAAAAAGGTACAGGAACATTCGAAATGAATGTAAAAAACTCATTGTTGGGTGGAACAATCATTAACGAAGGCCGTGTTAAGATGCTAAATCAAACCACACCAAATATTTTTGGCGCAAAACTGGTTCTTAACGGCGGAATTGCAAATTTTGCTACAACAACCTCATCAACTTACCCAAGCGTTACCTTACCCGTAGAAATCCCTGCCGGCAAAACCGGAATCGTAGAACTTTCACGCTATAGCTATTGGTCAAGTCCAATTACCGGAAGCGGTGACTTACAAATATATGCAGCTGGTGAAAGAACATATTTGGGTTTAAAGAACGTTCAACCTGCATGGAAAGACTTCACAGGAAATGTGAAAGTTGACAAATATACCGGCACAGGAGTAGTTCCCGGATTTTATGGATTGATTTTAAACACCAACAAAACGTTTAAAGACACATTGACTTTCGGTCAAAACGCAGACTCTACTTTTTACAACCGCAAACTCACACTTGGTACCGGAACTGCTATTGCAGCTGAATCAGGAACACGTGCTTATCTGATTGGCGAATTGAATTCAGCTGACACAACAACCTTGCTTGGAGGTTATTACAAAGATTCAACCACACCGAGAATATACTATATGATCGGAGGCTTAAATACTGACGTTACGTACCCGGGAAGAATTGGTTACATTGCAACTAAAGCATACAATCAGACAGGAATTATAAAAATTGGAACAGGAACGTACACATTGACAAATAATAACAACCAAATCACTTCAGGATTATCAGTTAGACAAGGACGTGTTCTGGTTTGCGATAAGAATATTAAAGGAAACAAAAACGGTGGAACCGGCTACTATGTAAATGTTGCAAAAGCAGGAACAATAGGTGGAACCGGCCGTATAGGAGGCAATGTAGATATTTACGGAACTTTGCAACCCGGAGCCGATGGCATCGGAACATTAACGTTGTCAGACTCTATTACTGCAAACCCTTATTCGGTGCATGGAACTCCATTTAAATATTCATTTACATACAAACCGACTTCGACAACAACTTCAACATTTTCTTTCCAAAACGGAGGAACTCGTGCAGTGGATTTAACCCTTCGTGAAGGATCAGTAAGTGAATTCGAAATCGCAAATGTAAATTCATACGACAAAGTAATTGCAACGGGAAAGGTTCGTTTCAGCAAAGACACACTTTCGGCAGGAAAGCCTAAAATTAAAATCAAACTCGCAAACGGGGCTGTAGTTAGCGATGGCGATAAATTCGAAATCATTAAAGTAAAAAGCTTAGACGAAGCTTATTCAGGCGGTTTTGATATTGAATATCCGGCACATAACGGACTTACCTGGTCGGTTGAAACAAAAGCAGATACTGTAAAAGTTCAAAAAGAAACTTTCACTTTCACCAACAAAGTAACTTCTTACACAATGACAGACTCTTTAGCTGTAACAACAGTAACATTGACTGACACATTGAAAACTACTTACAAAGTTATTGTTACGGCTCATGGTGGTACTGCCGTTAAAAAAATTGAAGCAACGAATTTCATTTCTATGTATCCAAACCCATCGAGAGGAGATGTAAACTTCACTTCAACTGCTGCTGATATTTCTTCAATAGAAATTATAAATCTTCAGGGACAAACAATTTTAAGAAAAGAGATTCGATCTACTACTGCGAAATTGGAACTCAACAAACTTGCAGCAGGCATATATTACGCAAAAGTTGCAACTTCAAAAGGAACAAAAGTAGAAAAACTGATGATTCAATAATTCATTGAATTGCCAACAATAATAAAATCCGAAAGGCTGTCTTCATAAATAAAGGCAGCCTTTTGTTCTTACATAAAATATCAATTCTGAAAGTGTAACAGTCATTATTCTAAGTTAATCTTTTGGAATATAGTTTTATATTTGCATGTCATCAGAAATCAACCTTCAAACAACAATACTTAAATGAGAAAAATCATCTACTCTTTTATCTTGCTGACGTTATGTACCACAGCTATTACAGCTCAAACCATTGCATTTCCGGGGGCTGAAGGATTTGGCCGGTTTGCAAAAGGCGCCAGAGCCGCTGGAATCCCAAGCATTTACCATGTTACCACACTGAACGATAGCGGAACCGGGTCGTTGCGCGATGCTATCAGCCAACCCAACCGCATCGTTGTATTTGATGTTGCCGGAGTTATAAAAATTGCTTCACGACTCGTTTTTTCAGACAAACTTACTATTGCCGGACAAACTGCTCCCGGAGGTGGCATAACTGTGTATGGCAATGGTGTTTCTTTTTCAGGTGCAAATAATATTATCGTCCGTTATATGCGTTTCCGAATGGGAAGCGGCGGAGATTCCGGCAAAGATGCAGCAGGTATTGCCAACGGCAGCAATATGATTTTTGACCACGTATCTGTTTCGTGGGGATTGGACGAAAATTTCTCTATCAGCTGGGATGGCAAAGGTACCGAACCTGGCAACATTACCATTCAAAAATCAATTATTGGCCAGGGATTAATGGTTCACTCAGCCGGTGGACTTATACAAACTGCTGGTGGTATCACCATTTTCAAAAACCTGTATATTGACAATAAAACCCGGAATCCGAAGGTAAAAGGGCTGAATCAGTTTGCCAATAATATTGTGTACAACTGGGGTTCGGGAGGCGGATATATTTTAGGAGGCGATTCGGAAGGACCATCGTGGGGAGTTATCGAAAATAATTACTTCATCAAAGGTCCAAGTACTGGCGGCACTTCAGCCTTTGTGCGCGGGAATGCCAATTTCCAAGCATATAACAAAGAGAATATGCTGGATTACAATGTCGATGGCGTACTTGGCGGAACGGTGGCTCCGGATAGCGTACTTGGCCCGGTAACTATTGTCGATTCATATAATTCATTCAGTAATTCACCAGGAACACATCCGGCTCTGAATAATTTGTTAACTCCAACAGCCATGTACAGCTGGGCACTCGACAGTGTTGGTGCTTGTATTCCTGCACGCGACGAAGTTGACAAATTCATGATTAACGAATTGAAATCACTTGGAACAACCGGAACATTAATAAATGCCGAAGCTGATTTGGGGTTGGCCGGTGGCGTTGGGTACGTATTCTCCGCAAAGAAACAAACAGATGCCGACAACGACGGAATGCCTGACAGTTGGGAAGATGCAAACGGATTGAATAAAAACCTGGCCTCGGATGCACTTCTGACAAATGCTGATGGTTATTTGAATATTGAACATTACATCAATGGAATTATTGCCGGACCGGCCTATGTAAAATATCCGAACCTGATTGCAGTTAAAGCCATTGGAACAGATTTCATAACACTGAAATGGACAAATAATGCCTCGGTTGCCACAGCTATTGCGTTGGAACAATCAGTAGACAATGTAAATTTTACAGAAATTGCACGCATTGATCCGGCTTTAGCTGAATACAAAATCAGTGGTTTAAGCCAGGTTACAACGTATTATTACAGATTGAAAGCAATTAATGGAACAGTGGAATCGTTGTATTCAGAATCATTGAAAGTAAAAACACTGGGGGCAGCCTCAGCGCCTATTGCCTGTACCGATCCTGTTCCGGCTAATCAAGCGGCAATTACTTCTTACACGCAAACAACACTGGGTTGGACAAACCTGACCGGAAACTTTGGAGGCGTATTGCATTACGATGTTTTTGCAGGCTCTTCGCCCGATTCATTGGTAATGGTTGCCGACAGCATAGTGGGCGTGAGTTGTACGCTCAACATAGTTCCATCCAAAACTTATTACTGGCGTGTTGATGCTATCAATTATTTTGGCAGTCAGCAAGGCGATTTGTGGTCGTTCACATCTGGGAAAAAACCCGAACGGGAAAAAGTGGCATACTGGCCATTGAATGAAACATCGGGAACAACTGCTGCAAACGAAATCTACGGATTTGCAACTGCGCAGAACTTCACTCCAACATGGGGAGCCGGAAAAATTGATAACTGTGTGACCATTCCAAGTAGCCCTACAAACGCTGCCTTAGTGCAAAGCCATTACGATGCCATCAGTTTGGGTGCAGAATCATTCACTGTAGAAATGTGGTTCAAATCATCGGGGGGAGCTGTTGACTGGTATTTAGTCCATAAAGGAAGCCATGTAAAAAACTCAACCACAGGAGCAACCGGGAAATGGTTTGGAGTGCAGTATAATAAAACCGGTAGCAACGACCGGCTTACCTGGGGAATTGACGATGATGTAACTAAAACTTTCATTGACGTGAAACCTGGGTCAACCTATTTCAATAATACATGGAATCATTTGGTGTGTATCCGCGATGTGACTACCGACAAACTGTATGTTTACATCAACGGCGTTTTAAAAGGATCTACAACAGACAATACCGGGAATATTGCCGAAACGGAAAATATCGTTTTAGGAAATACAAATGTTGCATTTGTAAATGCATTCGGAGGTTCAATCGATGATGTATCAATATACAAAGGAGTACTTACCCCCGAAGAAATTATGGACAACTACCAGAAAGGATTGAAAACAGGATTTGGAAACGCTTCGTACAACCCTGATGTAGATATTTATCCCTTGCCATTCAAAGACAAACTGACAATTAAATCAGAGGAGCTGGAAGGAACAATGGCACATGTCAGTTTATATTCAACTACCGGACAACTTGTTTTTTCGAACATGACAGCGATTGAGAACAACCGGATTGAGATAACAGGACTGGAGTCATTGAAAAGCGGCGTTTACATTTGTTCCATAAAATCAAAAAATGATAAACATGTATCATTCAGAGTGGTAAAATAAAATTATCACCCGGTAAAAATATGCGTTCGGATAAAAAGAAATGTAGCAATGCAAGACTTTTTATCCGAATACATATTAGAAGCAAATCATTTTTTCATTGAATTTTGTACAATAACATTGGCAATTATTCATATTAAACCAGAACAATGTATATAGTTTTAGTATATGAATTGATTTCTTTAGATTTGTGTATCATTTGATAAACAAATACGAATAAATAGCATGAGAACAACGATTCGCATTATTGGATTATTACTCCTCGCCACGTCTCTTTTTGCACAGCAAACCGAAACACAATACCTGTCCGGGACTGGTTTGGGCAATGAGAAAGTATGGAAATTCTATTGCACAGCTGGCAGGAACAGCAAAAAGTGGAGCAAGATAAAAGTGCCATCGCAATGGGAACTGCAGGGGCTTGGAGAATATACCTACGGGCGCTGGTACAAGCGCGGACTTAAAAATCCAAGTATGGAACAAGGTTTTTATGAATATACATTTTCTGTTCCCCCGACTTGGAAAAACAAACAAATCTCCATCGTTTTCGAAGGCTCGATGACCGACACCGAAGTGAAGATCAATGGCCAGTTGGCTGGTGAAATCCATCAGGGTGGCTTTTATGAGTTTTCATACAATATAACCGACAAGCTGAAAGTGGGTGGCAAAAACAAACTGGAAGTAAAGGTTTCAAAACATTCCGAAAACAAATCGGTGAATGGTGCCGAACGCCGTGCCGACTGGTGGTTGTTTGGAGGCATCTATCGTCCGGTTTATCTGGAAGCAAAACCACAAATACACATCGAACACATTGCGGTAAATGCGCAAATGGATGGTAAACTGACAACTGACCTTTATACTACTCCCTTACCCGCCGGCTATTCTGCTTCATCAAGTATAGCGCCACTGAAAGGCAATGACAAATTTGAAGTGCAAAATTATAAATTACAAGCAGGAGTTAATTCACAGCAAATTTCGGCTAACTGGAAAAAAGTGGCAAACTGGACTCCGGAAACTCCCAACCTGTACAATTTAAAGCTTGAACTCCGGAACGAAAAAAATGAAGTTATTCATGTTTATACTGAAAGAATCGGCTTTCGGACTGTTGAATTTCGCCGCCAGGATGGCATTTACGTCAACAACGTAAAAATAGTAATGAAAGGAACAAACCGCCACTCGTTTCATCCGGATGGTGGACGAACTACCAATCGTGAAATCAGCCTGCAAGACGTGAAGCTCCTCAAAGAAATGAATATGAACGCCATCCGGTCGCATTACCCACCTGACAAACATTTTCTGGATATGTGCGACTCGCTGGGGCTGTTTTACTTAGATGAACTGGCAGGGTGGCAAAATGCTTATGACACCGAAACAGGGAAAAAACTGGTAAAAGAAATGGTAGAGCACGATGTGAACCATCCGTGCATCGTGCTTTGGGACAATGGAAACGAAGGAGGCTGGAACATAAAACTGGACGGCGAATTTGCAAAATATGATCCACAGAAACGGCATGTGATTCATCCTTGGGCCGACTTTGATGATTTGGACACGCACCACTATCCGGCCTATCAAACAGGTGTAGCGCGCTTCACCAACGGACACAAGGTGTTTATGCCTACTGAGTTTGCACATGGGTTGTACGATCAGGGCAATGGGGCCGGCATGGAAGATTTCTGGAATAAATACATAGAGAGTCCGCTTTTCGCAGGTGCATTTACCTGGGCATTTTCAGATGAAGCCGTGCGCCGTTCTGACAAAAGTGGTTTTATTGATTCCGATGAATTCAATGCACCGGACGGCATTCTGGGGCCATATCGCGAAAAAGAAGGAAGCTTTTATACCATTCGCGAGGTGTGGTCGCCCATTCAAATAAAACCGATATTGATTACGCCCTCATTCAACGGAGATATTTTTGTGAGCAACAAATACCTTTATAATAAGCTTGGAGGATGTACGTTGCAATATAATTTATATACCATTGGTTCCCCTTTGACTACCAATAATAAAAAATTGTTGGAAGAAGGCAAGCTAAACATACCTGATATTGCTCCCGGCGAAACAGCTAAAATGACATTGCCGGTATCGGACCGATTCTTTACAGCCAATGTATTGGAATTGAAAGCGGTGGATGTAGCAGGCAATAAGGTATGCAACTGGACTTACCCGGTACAATCCGCGCAAAGTTACAACGCAAAACAGATGGACAACATCTCCCAAACCGGACAAGCAAGCGCTGAAAAGACAGATAGTATTGCGACTTTAAAAGGTGGAAACACATCAGTACAATTCAATCTGAGTACCGGACTTATTGCGGGAGTCATGAATAAAAACGGACAACTGTCGCTGGCAAATGGCCCGATTGCCGTTGGCATGAAAACGAAATTCAAGGAATATAAAGTCCGTCAGGAAGGAGAAAAAGCCGTACTGACTTTCTTTTACCTGGGTGGTGTCGATTCCATTCGTTGGGAAATGACTCCGGCCGGATTGTTGCGCATGTCGGCCGTAATGCTGAACAGGGCTTCGGGCGGCACTGGCTTCGACGATTCATTTATGGAAGAAAACATCACCAATCTCGGATTCACATTCTCGTACCCCGAAAGCAAAGTTCAGGGAATGAAATGGTATGGCCGCGGACCGTACAGGGTGTGGAAGAACCGCATCAAAGGAACCAATTACGGACTTTGGAACAAAGCGTACAACAATACCATTACCGGCGAAAGTTTTGAAAATCTGGTTTATCCCGAATTTAAAGGCTACCATGCCAATCTGTATTGGGCCACACTGCAAACAAAAGAAACAGCTTTTTCGGTATATAGCGAAAGTGATGGTGTATTCTTCCGTATTTTCACACCCGAAGAACCCAAATACCGCCAGAATGGAGAAAACTCAATGCCCGATTTCCCAGCCGGCGACTTGTCGTTCCTTTATGAAGTTCCGGCAATACGCGATTTTAAACCGATACCGCACCTTGGTCCGAACAGCCAACCATCATCGGTGCGAATAAAAAAAGGCGACGATGGAATAAGCATGAAATTGTGGTTTGATTTCAGATAAAATAGACCCCCAACCCCCAAATGGGGGCTAATAATTAGTTCTTCTACTTGAAAAAAACATATTATGAAACACATTCAGTCTACAAATAAATTACTAATAGTAAGAAAGTTAGCTATCTCACTCTGTTTTATCTTTCTCTTAAACCCCCATTTGGAGGCAGCAGGTCTTACCACCTGGCCAACAGTAAACACAGAAATGCGCCCCGGAGCACGGTGGTGGTGGTTAGGAAGTGCGGTTGACAAAGCCAATCTGACATACAACCTGGAAGAATATGCCCGGGTAGGACTGGGAACAGTGGAAATTACACCTATTTACGGCGTTCAGAAAAACGATGCGAATGACATTCAATTTCTGTCGCCCAAATGGATGGAGATGCTTCAACACACCCTTGCCGAAACAAAACGCGTAGGTATACAAACAGATATGAACACCGGAACCGGCTGGCCTTTTGGCGGACCGGAAGTGACAATAGAAGATGCGGCTTCGAAACTGATTTTACGTGAATATACCGTTTCAGGCCCCCAGCTTTTTTCTGAAACAATAAAGCCGACAGAAAAAGATCAACAAGCGGCAAAACTGCAACGGGTAATGGCTTTCTCGGGGGAAAAGACGATTGACCTTACCAAAACTGTGGATAGTAATGGGAAAATTTCATGGAAAGCGCCCAAAGGCGACTGGAAAATCATAGCTGCATTCAATGGAAAAACATTCCAGAAAGTAAAACGGGCAGCTCCCGGTGGCGAAGGTTATGTAATGGATCATTTCTCAAAACGTGCCGTGAAAAATTATTTCAACCGCTTCGAAAAAGCATTTACGGCAAGCAACACCACCTATCCGAACAACTTCTTCAACGACTCGTATGAAGTGTATGGCGCCGATTGGACAGAGGATTTCTTCGAACAATTTTATACCCGTCGCGGATACAAACTGGAAGAACACCTTCCTGCATTTTTGGCAACAGAACGCACTGACGAAACCGCTCGGCTCGTTTCCGATTACCGGGAAACAATTTCGGAATTAATGTTGGAGAACTTCACAAAACAATGGACGGATTGGGCACACCTGCACGGCAGCAAAACCCGCAATCAGGCACATGGTTCACCCGGAAACCTGATTGATTTGTACGCCACGGTAGACATTCCCGAATGCGAAGGCTTTGGATTATCGAACTTTGGCATCAAAGGGTTGCGTACAGATTCATTGACCCGCAAAAATGATTCGGAACTTTCGATGTTGAAATATGCATCTTCGGCAGCACATATTGCCGGAAAACAATTTACGTCATCAGAGACTTTCACCTGGCTCACCGAGCATTTCCGCACGTCATTGTCGCAATGCAAACCCGATTTGGATTTGATGTTTGTAGCCGGCGTCAATCGCATGAACTTTCACGGCACAACCTATACACCCAAAGAAGCTGCATGGCCGGGCTGGAAATTCTACGCCTCTATTGATATGTCGCCAACCAACAGCATTTGGCGCGATGCTCCGGCATTGATGAGCTATATTACCCGCTGCCAGTCGTTCCTGCAAAGCGGAAAACCGGATAATGATTTTCTCATTTACCTGCCCGTGTACGATATCTGGAACGAACAAACAGGACGTTTTTTGCAATTCGGCATTCACGACATGGATAAAAAAATGCCTAAATTCATTAAAGTGGTTCATTCTATTTATGAAAATGGCTACGATGTAGATTACATTTCCGATCAGTTTATCCTTTCGGCAACATGCGTAAATGGCAAAATAGTGACCGAAAGCGGAAGCCAATATAAAGCATTGATTTTACCTGCCGTAAAAAAAATGCCTGTAAACGTGTTGAGACACATAGCAGAGCTGACTGCACAGGGAGCGAAAATTGTATTTATGGAAAACTACCCGGGTGATGTTCCCGGTTATGCAAATTTAAAAAGTCGCAGGGCAGAAATGAAGAAAACTATTAAGAAACTGGCATTAGTTTCCGACTTTAGCAAAACATCTGTTCAATCTTACAACAATGGAAAAATCATAACAGGATCCGATTTCAAAGCAACACTGGAAGCCATTGGCGTACAACATGAAGAAATGATTACGAAATTCGGGCTTCATGCCATACGCCGTTCGAACGACGAAGGCCATCATTATTTTATCTGCGCATTGCATAACGAAGATATAAATGATTGGGTTACATTGGCTGTCCGGGCGGTTTCTGCAGAAATCTTCAACCCCATGACCGGCGAAACAGGCAAAGCCGATGTTCGTCAGCAAGGTGGTAAAACACAAGTTTACCTGCAACTGAAATCCGGCGAATCGTTGATTCTAAAAACATTCACCAAAGAAGATATTCAAATTCCGGCGTGGAACTACCTGAAAGGCAATGCTCAAACAGTAGAACTGACAAATCAATGGAAATTGCATTTCGAAAAAAGCGAACCGCAGGTAAAAGATACATTTAAGCTAAACACACTGAAATCGTGGACTGAACTTGGTAACGATATATTGAAAGTAAACTGCGGAACAGGAATTTACGAGACAACATTCAGTCTGAACACAGTTTCAAAATCAGCTATTTACGTACTGGATTTAGGCGATGTGCGTGAAAGTACGCATGTGTATGTCAACGGGCAAGATGCAGGAATTGTTTGGGCTGCGCCTTTTACATGTAGGATTGGTAATTTCCTGAAAACAGGCGAAAATACACTTCACATCGAAGTGACCAACCTACCTGCCAACCTTATTGCCGATTACGATCGTCGCAAAGTTGACTGGCGTATTTTCAAAGAAATCAATATCGTTGATATCAATTACAAAAAAGCGAATTACGGCAACTGGAAACCGGTTGAAAGTGGACTTTGCAGCCCGGTAAAACTGGTTGTATATAAATAAATCGAAGAATAGGAAAGCGGATCGAAGATGCCGACTTGACGGGATTAAACAAATTTACATTTTCAATTTATTTCTCGTTCTAATAGGTGACAAAACACATCATGAAAAAACACACATTTTCTCTAATCGCATGTTCAATCTTGCTTGCAGCAAATGCAAATGCTCAAGACACACGCGAACGGACTTACCAGTACGAAATACTGGAACCGCGCCATGAGCAGAAACCACAAGTTGAAGGATTTGCCTCAACACGCATTGTAGAAAACCTGAACAGGGGATTAAGTGCAGTGCCTTCGGCCGATAGCAAATCGGTTTATCTGAACTGGCGGTTGTTGAGTACGGATGATAAAACCGTCACATTCAATGTGTATCGCGTTGAAAATGGAAAAGCAAAACGGGTAAATGCTAAACCTGTTATTTCCACAACGGATTTTACGGATATGAAGCCCTCAGTCGGTACAATATCTTATTTCGTGCGTCCTGTTATCAATAAAAAAGAGGGAAAAGATTCGGAGAAAATCAGCATTGATCTTAGCTCAGTCAAAAACTATAGTTCGATAAAACTGAACGGAAAAGACAAAGCCGGAAAAATTGCAGTTGCCGACCTGAACGGTGATGGTAATTACGATTATATAATCCGTACGCCCGAAAGCAATGTTGACCCGGGAATGCCCGGCGACACCAGCGGTAAAACGTTCAAGATTTCAGCCTATTTGCACGATGGCACATATTTGTGGACTTACGACATGGGCCCGGGTATTGAACCCGGAATTTGGTATTCACCATTTGTAGCCTATGATTTTAATGGAGATGGTAAAGCTGAAATTGCCATCAAGATTGCAGGCGACGATTATATCAAAAACGAAAAAGGGCGTGTTAGCGGCGGAAGCGAATACCTGGGCATCCTCGATGGAATGACAGGGAAAATCATTGACAAAGTCGACTGGCCGGAACGTAATTTTCGCTTGGGCGATTTGAACCGGCAAAACCGGAATCAGATTGGCATGGCCTATCTCGATGGAAAAACACCTTGCATTTTGGCTGCCCGTGGCACATACCGACTTATGATGGTGGATGCATGGCAACTCAAAGGCAATAAACTGGAAAAACTCTGGCGCTTCGATGGCGACGAAGAGAACCCGATAATGCGCAGCCAGGGAGCACACAATATGGTTTGCGGCGATGTGGATAACGACGGACGTGATGAAATTTTGCTGGGTTCATGCATGATTGACGATAACGGAACCTTGCTTTGGTCGACCGGACTCGGACATAGCGACAAAGCCTATCTGACTCAGATTGACACGAAACGTCAGGGCATGCAGGTATTTCTGGTTTCCGAACCCTGGCAAACTGACGGTCGTGGAGTAATGGTAGTTGATGCCAAAACCGGACAGCAAATATGGAAGATCGGTCAACCCACTTTTCACGTAGGTGATGGTATGGTGGCAGATTTTGACCCTACACATGCCGGGTTGGAATGCTTTGCCAGCGAAGACAAAAAAGGCGGAAGCACTGCCCGTTACTTATTGACATCAGATGGTAAAAAGCTGAATTCAACCAACGACGAAGTACCCGATTGCCGTAACTGGGCATGGTGGGATGCCGATTTATTGCGCGAAATAATCGGAAGTGGCGAACGTCGTCCGGTTACGGATGAAGGAATGGCAAGTGCTCCCGGAGATACGGTAAGAACTGCTCCGCGCTCATCAAGAGGTGGAAACCGCAGCATCAAAGTGCTCAAGTGGAAAGGCGAAACCCTAACGGCCGATATAAAAGGCGACATTATTATGATTGCAGATGTTTCCGGCGACTGGCGCGAAGAAATTATTACCGCTTTGCCAGGCGAAATTCGCGTTTATAAAACCAATATTCCGGCAAAAGACCGCAGGGTAACTTTGATGCAAGACCCAATTTACAGGAGTTACGTACTGGAACGCTCTCAGGGTTATCCGCAAAGTCCCGTGACCGGATATTATTTGGAAGAATAATTATTCCAAAGACAAAAATTCTAATTACTAAATAATCAATTAACTCACTCATGACAAATCTCAAATGCTCTCTGGCAATCTTACTGGTTGCATTGACTACATTTACTCTTGAGGCAAAAAAGCCCTACAAGTACGACTATCTTTACAAGAACCTGCCATTCGATATGCCGCGTATCGATGTGCCGGTATTCCCGAACCGAACCCTTTCCATTACCGATTTCGGAGCGGTGGGCAATGGCAAAGACCTCTGTACCGAAGCATTTGCCAAAGCTATTGAAGCTGTAGCCTCTAAAGGCGGTGGAACCGTAAATGTACCCGTGGGTGTTTGGTTTACTGGCCCCATTGTATTCAAAAGCAATATTAATCTTCACCTGGAAACCGGTGCTGTAATTCTGTTTTCGCCCGACAGAAACCTGTATCCGTTGGTAGAAACAGTTTTCGAAGGACTGGACACCAAACGTTGCCAATCGCCCATTTCGGGACGCAACCTCACCAATGTAGCCATCACCGGCGGTGGAGCTATCGACGGAAACGGTCAACACTGGCGTCCGCTCCGCAAACAAGACGTAACCGAGAAACATTGGAACCGTGTGGTTGCAAGTGGTGGTGCATTCAAACGCCCCGACTACTGGATGCCGTCGGCACAATACCTCAAAGGCGACAGCCTGGCAGATATGAACGTACCACGCAGTTTGAAGACGGATGCCGAATTCATGGCCGTGCGCGATTTTCTTCGGCCGGTAATGGTTAGTTTTATGGAGTGCAAAAACGTGTGGTTGCAAGGCGTATATTTTCAAAATTCACCTGCATGGAACCTGCATCCCCTCTTGTGCGAAAATGTAATCGTTGAAGGTGTTACCGTTCGCAATCCTAGTTATTCGGCCAATGGCGATGGCATTGATTTGGAATCATGTAAAAACTCATTGATTATCAATTCATCATTCGATGTAGGCGACGATGGTATCTGCATTAAAAGTGGTAAAGATGAAGACGGTCGCCGTCGTGGACGCGCATGCGAAAACCTGATTGTTGACAATTGTACAGTGTTTAAAGGGCACGGAGGATTTGTGGTAGGAAGCGAAATGTCCGGCGGTGTGCGCAACATGAAAGTTTCCAACTGCCAGTTTTTAGGAACCGACGTGGGTCTGCGTTTTAAAAGCAAACGCGGACGTGGCGGACTGGTAGAGAATATCTTTGTAGAAAACATTGGAATGATGGACATAGTAACCGAAGCCTTGCTGTTCGACCTGTATTATATGAACAAATCGGCTGCCGAAATGCTCGAAGATGCTAACGGCAACCCAATTAAGCGCGACCTGCCTAAAGTAGATGAAACTACACCCACATTCCGTAACATACACATAAAAAATATACGTTGCAGCAATGCTTTGCGCGCTATGTACTTCAATGGACTTCCAGAAAATCCAATTGAAGGAATCTATGTGGAAGATGCAAAAATAACAGCCCGACGTGGTGCCGATATTAAGGAAAGCAAACAAATTGTGCTCAAAAATATTGATATTATCCCTGCCTCGGGACCTGCTTTGAAAATTGAACATTGCGAGGACATCAAAATTGAAAATGTTTCGGGAGAGATTATCCGTTAACCATTTTGGTTATTGAAGCAACAACTGAACAACTTCAAGGATTCAGGGAGTGAACTAACCATTCATTCCCTGAATCTTTGCATTTTTACCCCGCTGTTGGTTTGCATAAAAAAGCATTTATCCATTTTAAACCAAAATTCTCAACTTTTTTCAAGAGTCTGGCGTTAGATAAACTAAAATTCAGCCGACATGAACACTTCAACTCTCACCACCACAGATTCATATATAGAGTCTTTTCCTGAAGAAACCCAAAAACTGTTGGTGCAACTTCGTACCATTATCATAGAAACTGCGCCCGAAGCCGAAGAGAAAATCAGCTACGGCATGCCAGGATATAAACTGAATGGCATGTTGGTGTACTTTGCCGGATATGCAAAACACATTGGTTTTTATCCCGGCACAGACTGTATTATTGCATTTAAAGACGAACTATCCGATTACAAAACTTCAAAAGGAACCGTTCAGTTTCTATTAAACGAACCTTTGCCGACAGAACTTATTATTCATATGGTAAAATTCAAAATATACGAAAATCTACATCGAAAAAATTTAAAGCAATCTGTCAAGAAGGTTAGCAAATAGCACGTTTCCAGAAACATCCCACAGATTCAACCGAATACAAATTCGAAGAATTCAGTTTTACACTTTGAAGAATGTATTCGTTTCTAGTTTATTGTACGGAGTTCTATTTTTTATTGACTACGTATTATATTAATTTGCACTAATAAACAATTGCATATTTGCATTAAAAAACAAACTACCAAAAACAATAGGCATAACATCAAATCATATAATCACATGTATAAAGATTTGCGCTATATTTGCGCTATAAATCTATTATTTCAATGAAAAAACACACAAATATCTTCCTCCTACTCGTATTTTATGCCTGCACATCTGTAACGCTCGCACAAAATGGAATTCCAGAGTTCAAATGGATGAAAGATGTTGGTTCCAAAAGCTTCCCTAAATCAGATAAAACTTATTATGTAAACGACTTTGGTGCCATGGGCGATGCCATGATGAATTGTACCGAAGTTATTCAAAAAACAATAGATGCCTGCGCCGCCAGCGGAGGTGGCAAAGTGAGTTTCCACCCCGGAATTTATATCACCGGATCCCTTTTCATTAAAAGCAACGTAAATTTTGAAGTTCCCCGCGGCACAACCTTGCAGGGAAGCCAGAATATCAGCGATTATAAGAAACTCGATTCGCGCATAGCAGGCATCGAAATGAACTGGCCGGCTGCATTGGTCAATATAGTCGGACAAAAGAATGCCGCCATTTCCGGGTCAGGCGTTATCAATGGCAAAGGTAAAGTATTCTGGGACAAATACTGGAGCATGCGTAAAACCTATGGTCCCAAAGGATTGCGCTGGATTGTGGATTACGACTGCGAACGCCCACGCGGAATTTTGGTGATGGAGAGCGAAAACGTTACCGTGAAAGACATTGTGCTTTACCAACCCGGATTCTGGTCGATGCACATCCTCTATTCTAACCATGTAACAGTTGACAACGTGATTATCAGCAACAATATCGAAGGTCGCGGACCAAGCACCGACGGCATTGACATTGATTCCTCTTCGAAAATTTTGGTTCAAAACAGCAATATCAACTGTAACGACGATAATTTTTGCCTCAAAGCTGGTCGCGATGCCGACGGGCTTCGGGTGAACCGTCCGTGCGAATACATTGTAATCCGTGATTGTATTGCCGGTCATGGCGATGGACTTTTCACATGTGGAAGCGAAACTTCGGGTGGCATTCGTAATATAGTGGCTTACAACCTGAAAGGTATTGGAACAAAATATGGGTTACGCTTCAAATCTACCATTCAGCGCGGCGGTGTAATTGAAAATATCTATCTGTCAAATATCGAAATGATTGGCGTTCGCGATCCGTTCATAGTCGACCTGAACTGGAATCCGGCATACAGCACTTCGCTGCTCCCAAAGGAGTACAATCCGGACAGTATTCCCGTCCATTGGAAGAAGATGTTATTGCCTGTAGACCCTAAAATAGGCACCCCAAAATTCCGCAACATCAGCTTTGAAAATATAAACGTAACCAATGCCGGCACCTGCATGAAAGTAGCTGGAATTGAAACCGGGACCATTGATAATTTCAGTTTTAAGAATGTACATTTCGAAGGCAAAAATGCAGGAAGCATTGCCTGGGCAAAAGATTGGAAATTTGAAAACTTTAGTATTAAAGGTACTGAACAAAAAGAACTTTCGTTGAAAAACAACATAAATGTAAATCTATAACAAATTCAATTCAAACAAATACCATGAACGAACAAATTCAAAAATCTTACGATTTAGCAGTAGCTCAATATGCTACTATCGGTGTCGATGTAAACAAAGCCATCGAACAAATAGATAATCTTCCTATCTCACTACACTGCTGGCAGGCAGATGACGTTACCGGTTTCGAACACTCTGACGGAGCGCTTACAGGTGGTATTCAGGCAACCGGAAATTATCCGGGAAAAGCACGTTCTATCGATGAACTTCGTGCCGACATCGACAAAGCAATGGAATTGATCCCCGGCAATCACCGCGTAAACATCCACGCTTTCTATGGTGATTTCAAAGGCGAATCAGTTGACCGCGACCAAATTGAGCCTAAACATTTCCAAAGCTGGATTGATTGGGCAAAAGAAAAAAATTACAAGCTGGACTTCAATGCCACTTGTTTTTCTCACCCAAAATCAGCTGATGGCCTGACACTTTCTCACCCCGATCCAGCTATTCGCGCATTCTGGGTAGAACACGTTATCCGTTGCCGTAAAATTGCAGAAGAAATGGGCCGTCAGTTAGGTTCAAAATGTATGCATAACATCTGGATTCCGGACGGATCAAAAGATGTGACCGTAAACCGTCTTCAATACCGTGCCAATCTGAAAGAATCATTGGATAAAATCTTCGAATACAAAACTAATGACACGTATATGTTGGATTGTATCGAAAGTAAAGTATTCGGTATCGGTGTTGAAAGCTACACTGTAGGTTCACACGAATTCTATATGGGTTACGGTGTAAAAAACAACATTACCGTTACTCTTGACTCAGGTCACTTCCACCCGACTGAAATTATCTCTGATAAAATTTCTTCATTATTGCTTTTCTTACCTGAAATCATGTTGCATGTAACCCGCGGTGTACGCTGGGACAGTGACCACGTGGTAATTTTGAACGAAGAATTAGTGGCTATTGCCCAGGAAATTGTTCGTGCAGACGCTTTAGACAGAGTTCACGTTGGTTTGGATTATTTCGATGCTTCTATCAACCGTATCGGTGCTTATGTAGTTGGTGTTCGCGCTACTCAAAAAGCATTGTTGCAAGCATTGCTGGAGCCAATCGCAAAATTGCGTGAATTCGAAGCAAAAGGACAATACTTTGAACGTATGGCTTTATTGGATGAAGCTAAATCAATGCCTTGGGGTGCTGTATATAACTACTATTGCGCTAAAAAAGGTGTTATTGTGGGTGATTCCTTCATTGCTGATATTCAACAATACGAAAAAGACGTTACTTCAAAACGCTAATTATTGAAACCCCAATAGGCACAATAGACTTCAAGACTATTGTGTCTTTTGTGGTTTTTTACCTTATTTCCAACTAAAACGAACCATCAATTTTTAATTGTAACTAAAAAAATCATGAATACACTCATCGGATTATTAATTATTGCCATTGGCAGCCTTGGGCAATCAAGCTCGTATGTGCCTATCAAAAAAGTAAAAACCTGGGCATGGGAAAGTTTCTGGCTCGTACAGGGAATTTTTGCCTGGTTGGTTTTTCCTTACCTTGGAGCATTGCTCGCCGTTCCCGAAGGCCATACACTAATGGAAGTTCTTTCGTCTGGTGACGGAGCAGCCTGGAAAGCCCTGTTTTTCGGAGCACTTTGGGGCATTGGAGGTTTGACTTTTGGTTTAAGCATGCGCTATCTGGGTGTAGCACTTGGCCAATCTATCGCCCTTGGAACATGTTCTGCTTTTGGTACAATTATTCCGGCAATGATGGTTGGAACAGATTTATTAAGCGGAAAGGGTCTTACATTATTAATCGGTGTGAGTGTGGCTATTGCTGGAATTGCCGTTATTGGTTTTGCCGGTGGGTTGCGTTCGCAAAACATGACCGAAGAACAGAAAAAAGCAGCCATAAAAGATTTTGCTTTGGGCAAAGGCTTATTGGTTGCCTTGCTGGCCGGTGTGATGAGTGCCTGTTTCAGCCTTGGACTGGAAGCTGCAGAACCTATCAAAACAGCGGCTATTGGCCTGGGGGCTAAAGCACTTTATGCAGGATTACCTGCCATTTTATTGATTACCGTTGGTGGTTTCATTACCAATGCCATTTATTGCTTGTTCCAGAATTTCAAAAACAACACTATCAAAGATTATTTCAGTGTTTCGGGCGGCGTATTCACCAACAATGTTTTATTCTGCGCATTAGCCGGAATACTTTGGTATTCGCAGTTCTTCGGATTGGCTTTAGGCAAAAGTTTCCTTACCGAAGGAAGCGTCATGATGGCTTTCTCGTGGAGTATCCTCATGTCACTGAATATCACTTTCAGCAATGTGTGGGGCATCATTTTAAAAGAATGGAAAGGCGTTACGAACAAAACAATTGCAGTGCTCATAACAGGAATGGCCATTTTGATTATATCGCTTATTATTCCTAACGTATTTTAAAACAAGAAATAATTCTAATAAAAAGAGTTCATTATTTCATCTATCTGGAGAAATTTGAACTCTTTTTTTCTCAAACTTCAAAGCTTTAGACCAAACTTCATTATTCAAAACAAATTCACGTTATTATGAGATTGCATAAAAATGTTCTGATCGCATTGCTTTTTGCAGGAATAATTCCCTGTGTAACTGCTCAAAACAAAATGACAGCTGAAGACGCAGCAAAAATGATTGCCGACCGGATTGTAAATTCCACTACCCGTCTTTTTGAAAACAAAAAAACTGGCGAAACATTTGCAACCGTAAAAGACCTTCCGCTTTCGCGCGATGTGCAGGTGCAGTCAAAATATAATCAGTGGCATTATACAATCGGAGTAACGAATATCGCCCTAATGGAACTGGGTGATAGGTTACAGGATAAAAAGTACGAACAATATGTTTTGAAAAACATGAACTTTGTTTTCAATGAAGGAAATAAGGATTATTTCAAAAAAATGTACGATCAGGCTTTGGAAAAAGACGGTTGGACTGCCGTTCGTAACATTAACTGGCACATGATATTCCGGGGTAAACGCCTCGACGATAACGGTCCAATGGGAGCCAGCCTTATTGAACTCCAAAAACGTTATCCGAACCAATCTTTCCTGGATTATATCAACGAAACCGCCGATCACTTAAACACCAGCGAACCTCGCCTGAAAGATGGAACTATTGCCCGCATTTGGCCGCACGAAAATACTATTTGGGCTGATGATTCTTTTATGGCTATATCGTTTTTGTGTCGAATGGGCCAAATGACCGGCGACAAGAAATACTTTACCGATGCTGCCAATCAGGTATTAAAATACAACAAGTACTTGTGGTGCCCCGAGAAACAAATTTATTACCACTGCTACCACACCGACAATAAAGAACACGGGGTTGCACACTGGAGCAGGGCCAATGGCTGGTTGTTTATGGCAACAGCTGATTTACTGTCGTATTTGCCGAAGAATCATCCAATGCGTGAAAAGGTAATTAAAAATTTCCAGCAACAAGCCAGCGGAGTTGCACGCTATCAGGGAAAAAACGGACTTTGGCATCAATTGCTCGACAAAGAAGATTCCTACGAAGAAATCACAGGAACAGCCATGTTTGTTTTTGGAATTGCCAGAGGTGTGAAAGAAGGGTGGTTACACCCCGACTTTATTTACGTGGCACAACAGGGATTGAAAGGTATCATGTCGAAAATAACCCCAGAAGGAGATGTAACAACCATTTGTGTAGGAACTGGAATAATGCCTTCACTTCAATATTACTACACCCGCCCAACACAGGAAAACGACCCAATGGGAGAAGGGCCTGTCCTGCGCGCTTTAGTTGAGATGATGAATGCACCCAAATATTCCGAGATAAAGGCAGAGGATCAATATGATAAAATCGGGCAGAAGAAATAATAGTCGTATAATTTTACTGGTCTGTGTATAATAATCCAGCATCATTTTATCAAAAAAAAAACGAACAAAGCATAAAAGCAATCGATTAAAAAAGCATTTTTCGTCGATTCCACTATAAAAACTGACTCAATTTGCGTTAAAACATGATTAATTTTAATCCAAATTTATGTTATTGAATATCTTTTTATTCAAACTGCATTTTGCAGCCCTTACCAAAATACATCTACAAGACTGAAAATCTACACATTACAACCAAACAAAAAAATCCGTGTTCGCACACACGAACTAAACAATTTTATACTATCGAAGAAAATATGTATTTTTGTGTAGAATAATACTGTGTGCGGGCACGAAATTTAAATCTATCGTAAAAATATTCTATATTTTTTATACAAATAGCAGCATAGTGCAGCACAGCTTTCAAAACAAATATTATTGAATTCTAATCAGAAAAAATGAAAAATACAGCGATTATGAATTACAATGATTTAGGTGTTGAATTCAAATACCTGATTGTAAGCGATAAAGACAAGAAATTCGGCATGTCGGTAAATACGGTTGGATTTCAATCCATTCAACCCAATACACCTTACCCACTAACCGACCACCCATCCGGTTATTTTTTCAATGCTAAAAAAGGGCGCGTCCTAAGAGAATACCAGTTCCTCTATATCACAAAAGGAAAAGGTGTTTTATCCTTTGACAACGAAACAGTTATCCCCATCTCAAAAGGCCGGCTTTTTGTAATTTTCCCCGGGCAATGGCACACCTATCATCCATTAACTGAAACAGGTTGGAATGAGTATTACATCGGTTTTGAAGGTCCGATTTTCGATAATATCGTAGAGAAATCCTTTATCTCCAAAGGAAATCAGATACTCGAAGTTGGGTTCAACGAGGAATTAGTAAGCCTGTTTGCCCGTGCCATTGAAATAGCAGAAATTGATAAAATATCATCCCAGCAATATCTCTCAGGCATTGTTCTGCACATTCTGGGTCTCGTATTATCTGTTTCGCAAAACAAGATATTTGAGGTTGGCGACGTGGTTCAGAAAATTGAACAAGCCAAGATTATAATGAACGAAAATATCTACAAAAACATCGACCCCGAAGAACTGGCTGAAAAGCTGAACACCAGCTATTCCTGGTTCAGGAAAGTGTTTAAAGATTACACAGGATATGCTCCTGCCAAATATTTCCAGGAATTAAAAATCCGCAAAGCCAAGCAATTGCTTGTTGGCACTTCCCATACTGTAAAAGAAATTTCGTATATGCTCGATTATAACTCAACGGAACATTTCTTTTCATTATTTAAAAAAATGACGGGCTATACACCTCTTGAATACCGCTGTTTTGGCAGAAAAACTGATTGTTCTGAAGAGTAATCCATAAGAGTTCCCACCCAAATAAATTCTGTAAAAAATATAAAGACAGAGAGTTGAAAACCAATACAACTCTCTGTCTTTTTTTATTACTGAATTTCAGAGACGATAAAATCACTTTGCGTTTTAAAATCAAAATCATGAGCCTTTCAATCAAAAGGAATAAATAAATGCGAAAAAAGTTAACATACCTTTGTAAAATACAAATTATCGTTGCTTGATTTTTGCTTTTTTAGTTGAATAGACAATCAAAATACATACGATTAATATCAACGGATATACCCGAATGCTATAATCAACCTCTTAAATTTGTAACACTTTAAATCACAGCCAAGAAAATATTGTTATGAAAAAATCTCTCTATACCGGCATTGCACTTTTATTATTCACCTGCAACACTGTAAAGTCAACACCAATAGACCGTAAAGCACTGGCAAACAGAAATAATCCACAAATACATTCATTTGATTCGCTTGCTTCCCTGTCAGTTGGAAACGGAGAATTCGCTTTTACCGTTGATGCAACCGGATTACAAACTTTCCCTCAAAAATACACACTTGGTGTTCCGCTTGGAACTCAAAGCCAATGGGGCTGGCATAGCTTTGCCAATCCCAACAATTACCGCCACGAAGAAACGCTCAGAAACTACAATTTCAGAGGAAAAGACGAACCATATTCCACGCAATTTAACGAAGCCGGCAGGCAAAAAGAAGCAGTAGATTGGTTTCGTGTAAATCCGCACCGTCTTCATTTGGGCATCATCGGGTTTGACCTTGCTTATCCGAACGACTACAGCAACATTACTGATATTCAGCAAGAACTAAAGCTTTGGAATGGCAAAGTCGTCAGCAAATTCAATTTATCAGGCAAACCGGTTTTAGTTGAAACCAGTTGTCATCCGGCAAAAGACATAGTGTCTGCCCATATCATTTCAACGGCGCATACCGGCATAAAATTTCGCTTCCCTTATCCAACCGGAGGTCATAGTGATAACGCTTGTAACTGGGAAAGCAATGAAAAGCACAGCACAACAGTTATTCAACAAACCGGAAACTCAGCTTTGCTTGAACGCAAAATCGACGAAACAACTTACTATGTTTCAATTCAATGGGAAGGAAAAGCCAGTTTAATTGAAAAAGAAAAAAATTATTTTGTGCTTCAGCCAACGTCTGATGATTTTTCATTTACCGCAGCCTTTTCACTTGCTAAACCAACTGAAAACACACAACCAACAGCTGCAGAAACTCAAATGGCTGCTAACAACTATTGGGACTCTTTCTGGACAAAAGGCGGTGCAATTGATTTTTCAAAATGCAAGGACAAGCGGGCTGCAGAGCTCGAACGGCGTGTGGTGTTGTCGCAATACTTACTTGCCATTCAGTGCGCTGGCTCCGTTCCGCCGCAAGAAACCGGACTGACGTATAATTCATGGTTTGGAAAGTTCCACCTGGAAATGATCTGGTGGCACGAAGCTCAGTTTGCACTTTGGGGCAGAACCGATTTGCTCGAACGCACATTAGACTGGTATAATAAAGCGTACCCTGTTGCAAAAGAAATTGCGCAACGCCAGGGATTCCAGGGTGTCCGCTGGATGAAAATGACCGATCCATCAGGCATTGAAGCGCCTTCGAAAGTTGGTTCATTCCTGATTTGGCAACAACCGCACTTTATTTATCTGGCCGAGTTGGTTTACCGCAGCCATCCATCTCAGGACGTGCTTGAAAAATATGCAAAACTAATTGACGAAACGGCCAAATTCATGTTCTCGTTTGCCACTTACGACCAGATGGAAGGGCGTTATGTGTTGAAAGGAGCTATTCCGGCACAGGAAACCTTGCGTGCTTCAGAAACCGAGAATCCGCCATTCGAACTTTCGTACTGGCATTTTGCCATGAGTACCGCCCAAAAATGGCGCGAACGAATGGGTCAAAAACGCAACCTCCAATGGGACGAAATGATTGACAAACTATCTCCACTGGCCTATCAGGATGGTTTGTACCTCGCTGCAGAAACTGCCACAGATACTTACAAGGACATTCGTTTCACCTCCGACCACATGGCCGTTTTAGGTGCGTTTGGCATTTTGCCAAAATGTCCGTTAGTACGTAAAGATTACATGCAGAACACCTTGAACTGGATCTGGGATAACTGGAACTGGGGGAAAACCTGGGGTTGGGATTACCCAATGACGGCTATGAATGCAGCCCGGTTGGGCGATGGAGAAAAAGCTGTTGGTGCACTGCTTATGGACAAACGCACAAATACTTACTTGCCAAATGGCCATAACTATCAGGACAGCCGCTTAAGGGTTTATTTACCCGGGAATGGCGGTTTATTGACAGCTGTTTCGATGATGTGTGCCGGTTGGGATGGAAATAAAACTAAAAACCCTGGATTTCCAAAGAATGGAAAATGGAATGTAAAATGGGAGGGTTTGCTTCCAATGCCGTAGAAAAGCTGCAAGCAGTAAGCAACAGGAAATAAGTAAAAATCATACAAATACAATCTAATTACTAAAATAACAAATGGGAAAAATCATGAAAAAATGGACTCCGATCTTAGTGTGTATCCTTTTGGCTTTCACTTCGTGTGTAAGCGAGTTGGATAAATACTATGCAACTCCCGACTGGTTAAAAGGGAACTCATGGGAAGTGCTTGATAAAAAAGGAAATTTCAAACTCTTTCTATCAGCTGTGGAACGAACTTCGTACAAAGATTTAGTACAAGGCAAAGGGATCATTACTGTTATGGCACCAACCGATTCTGCATTTCAGGTATACCTTGCAAAACACAATTATGCTTCTGTTTCAGCTATTCCTGACTCTGTTGTCACAAAATTAGTTGGTTTTCATCTTCTGTTTTACGCTTTTGATAAAGACAAATTCACAGATTACAAACCAAACGGAATTGAGTCTACGAATCCCGTGAAAGGAGGGTACTATAAATTCAGAACAAAAAGCCGTGATGACATTTCCGTTGAGATTGACCCTGCGTTCAACAATGCGCCCCGTAAGGTTATGCACAAAGACCGTTTCCTTCCGGTGTTTTCATTCAATTTATTCGCCAGCTACGGTTTGAATGCAAAATCCAACTACGAATTCTTTTATCCGGGCTCTACCTGGACCGGCAAAAACGGATTTAATGTATCAAATGCTTCGGTTAAAGAATATGCCATTGTTACTGACAACGGCTATGTTTATGCAATCAATCAGGTTATTGAACCGCTCGGTACAATTTACAACGAACTAAAAGCGGAAAGCGGATACGATATTTTCAAAAGCGCATATGACCGGTTTGTAACTTTTGAATACGATGTTACGTCAACTGCCGAGTATGGCAAAGGCGATTCGCTGTTCATCATGTATCACGGAAGCCAGCTGCCTCCTATTGCATCGGAGTGGCCGGTTTTTAGTTATACCCAGCTGGATATTTTGTCGTTTGGGGCATACAACCTGTTTGCACCCGGCAATGCTGCCATGCAAGCATTTTACGATAAATACTGGAGGCCGTATTACAATAACAAAGGAATGGACAGCGTGAAATTTGAGCCGCTGCTTGCCTTGCTTCAAAATCATATTTACGCCGGAACAATTTTATTTCCGGAACAAATTGAATCCGGAAAAATAAAATCTCCATACGGTTCAACCATACAATTCGACCGATCTTCGGCCAAAATGAAACACATTTGTGTCAACGGAGCTTTATACGGATTGGATCATGTTATTGTTCCACCGATGTTTGAGAAAGTTACATCGCCCATGTATTGTAATCCCAAATACAATATGATTCTGGACATGATGAAGAATTCTTCTTATGTACAGACCCTTATAACCGATGCCGCAAAATTCAGCGTTTTTTACCCTAGCGATGAAATGATCCTGACCTATACCAATTTTGACGGTAAGCTCATGTATTATGTAAATAGAAACGATAAGAAATACGGAGCTCAGGATTTACAAATTGACGGTGATGATGGTATCCAAAAATCTATGACGGTAAATCAAAAGAAAACTTTTGCAGGTGGACATATTGGTACCGAAATGATCTCGAACAGAGGAACCGAATATGTATACAGGACGCTGACACCTTATAACTACCTGTACATTAACGGAAATAAAGTATATTCCTCTGCTTTATTCAATCTGGGAGTTGATGCAAAAGTTCCGACATTTACTAAAATAGAAGGTGACTGGACCAACGGAGATGCTTATGCACTTTCGGGCGAAACAGCTTCGGCATTAGTTCCCGAGTCAAACCAGTTCAAGAACTTAACTGCCACCAGCAGTCCCGCAGATTTAAAAAACATGATTGCTTATCTGACAGCTGCCGGAATAACATCCTCTTCACCACCTTATAACTTCCTGCAAGGCGAGCGTTTTATTGTTCTGGTGCCACCTGCTGCCAGTTTGTTGGCCGGATACACTGCGCTTCCAAGCAAAACTCCGGATAAGGTTGCTGCTTTCCTGAAACCATACTTCATCAACATTAGTGCAAGTAATTTACTCGATTATCCTTTCCCCGGTGCAGGCGTACAAGGCACACTGGTATCGTTTGGCAAAAAATCGGATGGAACCGCTGCAACATTTACGCTGGTTGATCGTGGAACCGAGTTGGTTATTATCGATGCAAAAGGAAATGAAGCGAAAGTCACAAGCTATTTCCCAAGAATTTATGCTGACGGTGCAGCTTATCAGATTGACAAATTATTGGTAGTAGAATAATGAAAAAGGAACTAAATATGAAAATATTTCGAAAGATATTTATTTCGGTGATTGCTCTCATTGCGGTGCAATCATTAGCTGCACAGACTGTACTTACAGGAACTATCCGGGATTCGAAGACCAACGAACCTCTGACAGGTGCAAATGTATATGTATTAAATTCAGACAACCGTTCGTTGGGTGGATGTATTGTTGACTTAAACGGTGAATATAGATTGCAGATTCCAAACCAGCAGAATTTAACTATAAAATACTCGTTTGTAGGTTACAAATCAAAAACGGTGAAATTTGGCGGTCAAAAAGTGATCAGCATGGAACTGGAAGATGTAACCACTTTTGAAGCTGTAGAAGTATCGGCAAAAAGAACAGATAAAAACTCGCTGGGGCAAACCATGCGCGAACGTGTTTCGGCTATCCAGAAAGTAACCATGGAGGGACTTGAAACAGCGGGTGTGACTAATGTAACCGAAGCGCTGCAAGGTGCGTTAGCAAACGTGGATGTACTGACCGGAGCCGATCCGGGGTCCGGAAGTTCAATCCGTATTCGCGGTACATCATCATTAAGCGCTTCGTCCGAGCCATTATTCGTACTCGATGGCGTTCCAATGCCTGTAGATGTATCGTCGGACTTCAACTTCTCAACCGCCAACTCCGATGATTACAGCCAACTTTTAAACGTATCGCCAAGCGACATTTTGAGTATTGAGGTATTGAAAGATGCTGCCGCTACAGCTATTTGGGGTTCGAAAGGTGCAAATGGCGTGCTTTTGATTACAACTAAAAAAGGTTCGAAAGGGAGAATGTCATTTACTTACTCATCAAAATACGAGTCGAGAAAAGAAGGCAGTCCCATCCCAATGCTGGATGCAAAACAATACGTATCCATGATCCAGGATGCACTCTGGAACTCAATAAACGATGTGGGCCAGGGCACAAGCGAGGCACTTAACTACATGTCATTATTATACAACACAAAAGAAATCGGGTACGATCCGGCCTGGGTTTATTTCAACGAGTATAACCAAAACGTAAACTGGCTCGACAAAATAACCCAAACAGGGATGTCGTTTGACAATAACTTTTCGTTGTCGGGTGGTGGCGATAAAGCGGATTACCGCTTGTCATTAGGCCATTTAACGGATGAAGGTACAACGGTTGGTACCAAATTCGAGCGTTTCAGCGGGAAATTTAATATGCAGTACAAATTCTCCGACAAACTGGATATTTCGACCAATTACAGTTTTACCCGCGGGATCAGAAATGCCACTTACGATGACAGCTACCTTGATGTATCAATTCGTAGCCAGGCATTGACAAAAATGCCGAATATGAGCCCGTATATCATTGGAAGTGATGGAAATCCAACCGGTGAATACTTTACACCGTTTTCCTATTTCCAGGGATCGTATGCCACCAACAAGATGCTAAATCCGGTAGCCATGGCCTACGAAGCTACAAACAAGACGACTTCCGTATCGAGCCTTATGATTTTCAACCTGCATTATAATATTGCAAAAGGGCTGGATTATTATGGAATTATGGGATTCCAATCGAATCTGAATAAGACAGACAAGTACCTGCCTCAAAGTGTTTCCGGGGAATCATACATCAACAAATATACCGGAATGAGCTCCGAAAGCGGTTCTGATGCCATGTATCTGACTACGGAAAACAGATTGATTTTCAACAAGACATTTGAAGAGAAACACAAAGTATTGTTGAGTGGCGTATGGCAAACTACCGACCAAAACACATCTTCATTTTCGGGGACTACATCAGGTAACTCAAGTGCGGGAATAACCGACCTGATTGCAGGAAGCAATTCGAAAAATTATGGAGGTGGTTCAGGCCATGTAAACTACCGGAGCGTAGGCGGATTAATGAACGGACAATACTCATTTGACGAACGCTACATTTTCAATGCCGGTTTTCGTATGGAAGCCAGCTCCAGTTTGCCGGTAAAAACACGTTGGGGAGCTTTCCCTACGGTGGGCGCTGCATGGGTATTCGGCGATGAACAATTCATGAAGGACTTTAAAGTGTTATCGTTGGGTAAAATTCGTTTAAACTGGGGACAAAGCGGCAACTCACCATCCGGTTCGGCCCCATACATTGGTTCGCTTAGTGCTATTGCAAACGGATATGGCGAAATGGCAGCTATTCAGCCTGTAAAAGTACAGTTGGACAATATTACTTACGAAAAACTGTCGCAAACCAATATCGGTATTGATTTCGGATTTTTAGACGGCCGCCTAAACATGTCGTTGGATTTGTATGATAAACTTACCAGCAATATGTTGCAAAAAGATGTAGAAGTACCTACATCAACCGGTTATACCAAGGTTACCTATTATAATTCCGGTAAAATGGACAATAAAGGTTGGGAATTTTCAACCGACTGCCAGATAGTCAAAAACAAAGACTGGAAGTTTAATGTAAATTTCAATATTTCGCAAAACAGAAACGAAATTATTGAATTGCCTGAAAACAAACAAAATCTGAATTATACTTTCGGCAATAAAAATTATGCCTATAAATTTACTGCCGGCGAACCGTTGGGATCATTCTACGGATATAAATACGTGGGAGTTTACCAGAACACTGCTCAAACATATGCACAGGATGCCGACGGGAATACGATATACGACATCAATGGTAGCCCGGTGGTTATGAAAAACGGTACTGTAAAAGTATATCCGGGCGATGCAAAATATGCTGATGTAAACAACGATGGTGTAATCAACAAATATGACATTGTTTATATCGGTAATTCCAATCCGTTGTTTATTGGTGGTTTCGGGTTTAACCTCACGTATAAAAATGTAGGTTTTGTGGCGACATTCCATGGACGCGCCGGCCAGAAAGTTATCAATGCAGTTCGAATGAATAACGAATATATGTATGCCAAGGATAACCAAAGTACAGCCGTACTTCGCCGTTGGAGACACGAAGGTGACGATACAGAAATTCCACGTGCGTTGTATAACCGCGGATATAATGACCTTGGTTCCGATCGTTTTCTGGAAGATGCTTCATTCCTGCGCTTAAAGACATTAACCCTGAAATATGATTTGCCAAAGAAAATAGCAGAAAAGATGCATATCAAAAAACTGCAATTGTACATTACCGGATATGATTTGCTGACATTTACCAATTACAAAGGACAAGACCCTGAAATCAGCCTTTCCTTTGTTGATAAATTATACCCAATGTATATCGATAAAGCTTCTACTCCAAAACCTATGCGTTTTGCAGCCGGGCTAAATCTTAATTTATAATAAGTTACAGATATGAAACGAGTTCCTTTACCGGAACGAGTTCCATACGACATTAAAAATAAAATTATTATCGTATGAAAATTAATCAATATATCGTATCGTTAATGATACTTGCATTCGCTGCCACATCGTGTCAGGATTATCTGACGGTTCTCCCCGAGAACAATCAGAGCACGGGTCAGTACTGGAAAACAAAAGAAGATGTTGAAGCAGTACTAGGTTCCGGATATGTAAAACTCAGGGATGCGCAGGAATACCTTATGCTTTGGGGCGAATCCCGTGGAAACGGAATTTATTTCGGCACATCATATACTACCGGATCACTTGCAGGTCAGAAACTCCGTCAATTTGACATTTTGGCTACCAATGACCTGGCTAAATGGGATAAACTATATGCCGTAATCAATATGGCTAATTCTGTTATCAAATATGGCCCGGAAGTAAAAGATGCATCGTTCAATGTTAACGTAATGCGTTCCTATCTTTCGGAAGCTTATTTCCAACGCGCTTTAGCCTATTATTACCTTGTCCGTGTTTGGAACAATGTTCCTTTTGTGAAAGAACCTTATGTTGACGATTCGGCACCGTATGCCATTGCCCAAACTGAAGGCGATGAAATACTAAGAAGTTGTCTGGCGGATTTGAACAATTCATTGGAATCAGCCAAAACAAAATTTCCTGAGTCTGACATCACAAACCCGATAAACACGAAAGGGCGTGCTACCAAATGGGCTATTTATTCACTTATTGCTGATATAAACCTGTGGCTGGGTAATTACGATGAATGTATTGCTGCGAGCGAAGCAGTTATAAATTCCGGTCAAATAGGTTTAATCGGTGGTGCCAACTGGTTCACAAACTTCTTCCCGGGCAACAGCAACGAGAGTATTTTCGAAATTCAATACAGCTACAATCTGGGGCAGACAAACTCATTCATTACATTTTATTCAACAGCTAAGCTATACTACATTTCACCATACCAACAGGCTTTATATGAAGCAAATGCCGGTGATTTGAGAGGATTGTTGTCATCTTACATTGCAGATGGAAAAATATGGAAATACATCGGAGTCAAAGCCGATGGAACTACCGCCAGAAATACCAGTACCCAAACCGATCAGAAATGGATTATTTACCGTCTGGCGGATATTTATTTAATGGAAGCCGAGGCTTATGCTATGAAAGGTGATTCTGTGAGCATGGGCAAAGGACTAGCCTTGTTGAATACTGTCCGTAACCGTGCAGGCATAGCTTCATCAGCCGGCAACTCGGAGAAACAGGGAATGATAAAAATCATTTTGGAAGAACGCCAACGTGAATTTTTCTGCGAAGGTAAAAACTGGTTCGACCTGGTTCGTATTGGTCGCCGCAGCGATGCCGGATTTAAAGAATTGTTTATCGATCAGGTATTGCAGGTGGCTTCGGCCAGTACAAGTTCTATGGTTCGTTCCATCCTTCAGGATCCGAATGCCTGGTATCTGCCGGTTCATTCAGAGGAATTAGTGACCAACGAATTATTGGTTCAGAATCCCTATTATGCTAACTTAGGTAACTAATTGAAAGGAAAGAAAATCATGAAAAAAATCATTTATATATTTTCGTTTATAATTGTTGCATGTTACTCTTGTGTCGATCCGTATGCGGCCGATTCAACATACATCAAGGATACAAGCGCCTTGCCAGCCGCTTCGTATATGGAAAGAACCGATTCACTAAACGTGTCGATCTGGGTAGAGCTGCTTAAATACACCGACTTGTATAACTCCATGAACCTGGCAGCCAACTATACCTGCTTTGTCCCGGGCAATGATGCCATGCAAGCCTACCTGACAAAAAAGGGAGTTGCGAAAGTAACTGACCTGAGCATGGATGATGCCAAAACACTGGTAAAATATCATACCATCAAGGGAGTTTTATACAGTTCTGTAAGTTTTGAAGAAGGCGTAATTGCCGATACAACTGCCACGGGCGATTATCTTTCCACTTCCTTTCAGGAAAACGGCGGTGCAGTCCGGATAAACCTCGAAGCTACCATTACCAAAACTATCAAAACAAATAATGCGTATGTTCATGTATTGAGTGCCACGTTAACCCCTGTAACAGAAACAATTTGGGGTAAAATGCAAGCCGGTGGGTTTTCTATATTCAGCCAGGCCATTGAAGCTGCGGGGTACAAAGAGAAATTAAATACAATATCGGATATTGTAAACAACATTCAATACAAATATCATTATACAGCATTTGCAGTGCCGGACAGCGTATTCCAGGCCGCAGGGATCAACGACTTTTCTTCCTTGGTTACTTACCTGAATGCCGGAAGCGATTACACGGTTACTACTAATGCGTTGAACCTGTACGTAGCTTATCATTTGTTCAACCAACAGATTTCTTATTCGTCGCTTGCTTACTTTACACAAACCGATACCAAGCGTTCGAAAAATTACAATACCATGGCTGCAGATCAGCTTTTGAGTATTTCGGAGGTAAACAAAGTGCTTTATGCCAATTACAACAAAACAACTGCAACCGGAGTAAGATTCCTCGCAGTAAACAAAAACTGCAAAAATGGGGTAGTTCACATCGTTGACGGGGTATTGCCTGTCAAAATCCCAACACCAACGACGGTACAATGGGAGTTAACTGATTATCCGGTACTGGCATCCACTTTATCAAAGTATCGCACTGCCGGATTAACGTCTAATTTCACGAGCCAGTTATTGCCGGAAATAGCAACTTGTTACAAATGGCTATCGGTTCCGGATTCCAAACCGGGATTGTATTATGCAATTGCCAACAAAAACGATGCAACGCCATATAAGGCGTTGAATTACGATTACTTACGTCTGAATCTCGGCACATACGGTTGGGTGGAAATGACCAGTCCTACAATTGTAGCCGGGACGTATAAGGTTACCATTGAACATTACAACCTATTGGCGGCACAAGCCCAGGGGAAAATCTGGTTTATTATTGACGGCGTATATTTCGGAAGTCAGGTTGCTACGCAAGGTGCTTCAAAAACAGCCAATCAGTTCCTGAAAACCCAGATTGGCACGGGTACTATTACTTTCAGCACCACGACGAAACATACAGTGCGGATATTAGCGTCGGATAATTACACCTCCGACCTCGATTGTTTAACATTTACTCCTATTTGATTTTTAGTGTATTAGTTTTAAAAAATCAAAAGTGTAAAAAAATAAATTTAAAACAAATGAAAAAAATATATTATTTGATCTGTATGGTTCTGCTACTCACTTCGTGTAACGAAAGATGGGGCGAATATTTTGGTGCTGCGGCAACGGAAGAAGAACTTGATATTACCATCGTTGAATATCTGAATACACATCCTGAGTATTCAAAATTCTATGATATGCTCAAAAAGACAGGGCTGGACAAGGAACTTTCCAAAGACCAGCAAATTACCGTTTGGGTAGTAAAAGACAGTGCCATGAATGTGTCCGGCGTTGCGGATAACGACACCTTGCGTATGAAATATCACATGAATCAGTTGCCATTTTTGCGCACCGACCTGAAAACCGGGCTGCGCATCCGCTCATTAAATGGTATTTATTTCCAAATCACCAAAACCAATGATTCTATATTTGCGAATGCATCGCAAGTTAAGAAATCTATCAAGCTAAAAGATGGGGTGGTGCATGAATTAGACGCTTTAATGAAATCGAGAATCAATATTTACGAATATATGAAAAATCTGGGCGACGATTATTCCATTATTCGTGATACTATTTTCAAGTATAATGTAGAAACGTTTGACAGGGCTAACTCCACTCCTATTGGTGTGGATAAAACCGGCAATACGATTTACGATTCCATTTTCTACACCTACAACCCTTTATTCGAGACAGTTCAGTTTAATTCGGAGTTTCAACAATTTTCCGTTTTTCTTCCAAGCAACGATGTTATAAACAGTTGTTTCGAAACACTCAAATCCACCTATGCAAAAATGGGAAAAACGTTAGCAAAAAATGATTCTACCATTGCGCTGAAATGGATAAAAGAAGCCATGTTCTATAAAGGTGAACTGAAGTCGTCGGCCTTTAATACAAAAGATATAAATTCGGCTTTCGGGCGGGCATGGAGACCTACGGTTCAGCAGTTGGATTTGAATAATCCGGAATATATGAGCAACGGTATTGTTTACAAAATGACAAAAGTAAAAATACCGAACAACGTAATTTTATCCAGAATAAAATCATTGGTGGAATACTGGCAATATCAGGATAAAGTATATCCCGATCCGGAAGATTTATACACATTTAAAGGAGTAAAAGGGAATCCGTCGATTTATGTGGCTGATGCTACGCCTAAACCGGCCATCCTGCCAAATTACGTTGTGTTGAATGTTCCGGGCGATGCTGAAGTTACGGATGAATTATCCGTTGAATTTCCACCGTTGGAAAAATACTTCAGCGCCGAAGATGGTAAATATCACGCTCGCGTAATGCAGGTACCCACAGGAGAATACAATCTGTATATGGGATTCTGGAGTTCAAGCCATCCTTTCATTAATATTTATTTCAATGGAAGTCTGATAAAAAGCAATATTAAAGCAACAGACACAACACCCTGGAACTACGACCGCGTTACGGAAACGGACAAAGACCTGAACCCCGTGAATGGCACTGCGAAATGGGATGGACTTGGCGGTCTGGTTGGAGTAGTAACTATTGACGGCGATGGCATGGCTTCGTTCAAAATAAAGGTAGAATATGCAGGGCCGGCAGCTATCGGAACCAAGAAAACCCTATGTATTTACCATTGGGCATTGAAACCCACAGCCAATAATTATTAATCGAATAAACACAATACGATATGAAACGAGCATTAACGCAGGCGTTCAGCAAAGACTATGAAAATCTCGTATGCGAGTTCCATGTGACCTTAAAAAACAATTATTTACACATGAATAAAATCAAAATATTTGCACTTATTGTTGCATTGGTTTTTAGTTTGGCGGCATCTGCCCAAAACCATAAACTGACAGGTACTGTATTGGAACCGTATTACAATAAACCGGTTGAGGGGGCTGTTATTAGTGCCACCGGATTAAAAAACTCGGTAAAAACCGACAAAGATGGGAAATTTGAACTTACACTCAGCTCTTCGAAAGGAGAAATAAGCGTATGGTTTCCGGGATATTACACCAACATCCAACCCATTGATGGAAGAACAAAAATTAAAGTGATACTGATACCTGAAGAGAAATCGGGTTATTCCGAAACCATGTTATTGCCTTTTAAAGGGGCAACGAACATCCGCGAAAAGCAAACCAATTTATTCTCAATTCAGAAAAAAGACATCGGGTTAAATAAAAACGATGTCGAACAGGTGCTGGCTCAAATACCCGGATTACAGGTTATAGGGAAAAGCGGAATGCCGGGTGAGGGCAGTTATTTCAGCATTCGCGGCGCAAATTCGTTGACGGCAAACTCCGCTCCGCTGATTGTTATAAATGGCATTCCGTATATGCCCGACATGAATGAATCAGGTATTATCGGAGGTTTCTCAAAAAGTATCCTAAACTCGATAAACACACGCGACATTCAAAATATAACCGTGTTGAAAGGTGCTGATGCTACCCTTTACGGATCGCTTGGGTCAAACGGGGTGATTATGATTGAAACTGACAAAGCTGTCGACCTGAACACAAAGGTGGAATTCAGCTCGCAGTTTGGCGTAGATTTGAATCAGGCCAAAATGCCGGTAATGGGCGTAAAAGACTATAAAAACTATGTTGGGAACGTGGCGTTGACAAAATACGACGACATGGCAAAAGTACTTGAGCTTTTCCCCTACCTGGTCGATGACAATAACTATTATTACAAATACCTGTATAACAACAATACAGACTGGCAAAATATGATTTATGCTCCCGGAATTACAACCGACAACGTGTTGAAAATCAAGGGGGGTGACGAAATTGCCAAATATGATGTTTCCATTGGGTATAAGAATAAAGGCGGACAAATGACCGGAACAAATTATACGAAATACTATGCCCGAATGAACTCGGATGTAAATTTAAGCCGTAAAATTTCGTTTAACTCGTCTATTTCCATGTCGTACATGAACTATGGATTGCAGGAACAGGGAATGCTCGAAGGAACAAATCCGATGTTGGCAGCCATGAAAAAAGGACCACTCTTTTCGGCTTACGAAAAAGATGCTGACAATAATTTGTTACCCGACTATTCCGTGGTACGCGATGCAGATGGGTATCTGGTTGAAAATAATATGGTGAGTAATCCGCTGGCCCTGGTAAATGGCATAAATGCTTCCGAGCAAAATTACGATATTCAGATCAATGCAGGGTTAAATTACAAAATGGCTGAAAATATAAGCATCAATGGAATCATGGGTTTATATTATTTCTTCAGTCGCGAAAATATGTTTGTACCCGGTGCTACCAATAAAAGTATTATACCATTGTTTTACCAACTGGCAAACAACACGGTTCGCTCGGCACAGGGAGTTACGTTCAACACCTACTTCAACCTGAATGCCAATTACAACAAAACATTCAACGACATACATGCTGTGAAAGCCTCTGTTGGCGCTCAGGTAGCCATGAATGGAAACCAATATGATGCAGGAACCGGTTACAATACAGCTAACGACTTTTACAAAACCCTGGGGTATGTAACTTCCAGCAGCCGTAATTATTTTGGATATGAAAATATCTGGAACTGGTTGAATTACAATGCCAACGCACAATACATCTACAATCATCAGCTTGCTCTTGGTGCAAGCCTATCGTTGGACGCCTCATCTTCTACCGGAACAGATGCTCCATTGTATCAGGTTTACCCGGCCGTAAATGCAACGTGGATGGCTAAAAATTCCGTATTGAAAGATATTGATTTTATCAACAAGCTGAATGTACGTGCCGAGTATGCAACCACCGGAAACAGCCGCTTTTCATCTTCGTTAAGCAAGTATTATTATATCAACAAAGTTTACCGCGACCTTTCCGGTTTGACGCGCGCCGGCGTACCGAATACGAAGATCATTCCGGAACTGAATCAAACGCTGAACTTTGGAGTTGACGTTTCGTTGTTCAACAACCGCTTGGACCTGACTGCCGATGTGTACACAACTAAAAACAGCAACCTGATTATCCCTGTATCAATCTCAGCTGCTTACGGAACCGATTATTTGTACAGCAACGCTGCAACAGCTAACAACAAAGGCTTTGAAGTTGGTGCCCAGTTTGCTGCCATACAAACGAAAGACCTGAAATGGTACGTTGGCGCAACGATTTCTTCGAACAAAAGCAGTATTTTGTCTTTAGGAGGACAGGACAAGATGGTAATGGAAATGGCTGATGGTTCGGCCGTGATTTCTGAAATTGGAAAACCGCTTTACAGCTTTTACGGATATCAAACCGACCAAACGAATCCCGTATTTGCAACAGCTGATGAAGCTACTGCCGCAAAATTAAAAACTGCTGCCGGAGCCTCTTTTGGTGCCGGTGATATTCATTTTGTGGATCAAAACCTCGATGGAACAATCGATGACCGCGACCGTGTAAACCTCGGCAACGCCAGTCCTGACTTTTTCGGGAACCTAAGCACCAACTTGCAATACAAAGGCTTTGAAGTTTCAGCCAATTTTGGGTACAGCATTGGAAATAACATGTACAATGCCGTACGCCGCAACATGGAATCAATGTCGGATTTCAGCAACCAGTTGATCTCTGTTAATAACCGTTGGACAAGCGAAGGCCAGGTTACTGCCATGCCCCGTGCCACTTATGCCGACCCAATGGGAAACAGCCGTTTCTCTGATCGTTGGATTGAGAATGCATCGTACATGAAACTAAAAGAATTATCAATCGGCTACACATTTAAATTCATGGGTGGAACAACCGTTTATATTGCCGGCGAAAACCTTTTCACTGTTACAAATTATTTAGGATTAGATCCTGAAACCATGTACTCGTACGATTCATCCTTACGTGGATTCGACTATGCGAAAATTCCGCTGGCCCGCTCGTTTAAATTAGGTTTTAATGTAAAATTATAATATGCTATATATGAAAAAGTTAATATATTCAATTTTAGTTGCCACTTTAGCATTTTCTTTCAGTGGCTGCACCGATTTTTTCAATCCGGATACATCGGAAATATTGCTGGAAAAAAACTATGTAGGCGATTACACCGAGTTATATTCGGGTTATATGGGACTTGCCGGAACGGTACAGGATGTGGCCGACCAGGCTTCGTTCCTCGAAGGCTTGCGTGGTGATCTTCTTGAACCTACACCTAATGCTCCGCGCGAGATTTGGGATGTTTATAACCACCAAGACTTATCAGGCAACGCATTTGCCAGTCCAAAAGGGTATTACAATGTGATTATGAACGCCAACGACTATCTGCAACACGTTTTTGCATACCGCCAGAAAGACTCTACTTCCATTTCGGCTACAACTTACAAAGGTCTGGTTGGTGGTGCGCTTCGTTACAAAGCCTGGGCGTATCTGCAACTGGCTAAAATTTATGGCGAGGCAGTCTATTTCGATGAGCCCGTTACTTCATACGGAGATATCAGCAAATATCCGGTATTGAAATTCGATGAATTGATTTCAAAATGCCTGGAACTAATAGAAGTTGGAACAAATGGAGTTGATGGAAAAGGCGATGTGATCTGGTCGACAGAGCTATTCCCCGGACAGGGACAATCTCCGACATCGCTTTCGTGGGATCGTATTTGTCCTGCCAAAGAATGTTTACTAGCTGAATTATACTTGTATAAAAATGATTTTCAGAAGGTAAAAGAAAATTGCATTGCCATAATTAAACGTGGAGGGGAAAATGAAGCTTCTTACCAACTAAACATGAGCGAATGGGGTGGTGAGTGGAAAGTCTTTGGGTATGCATTCACGCGTAAAGAACACATGTGCGTTCAGTTCTACGATTATTCGTTGCATCAAACCAATCGTTATGTACAGTATTATTCCAATTCGTATCCAAATAGTTATTACCTGCGCCCAACCGGTGTAGCTGTAAAACGTTTTGATAGCCAGTTAATGTCGGGAACTCCGGGCGATAAATACCGGGGCTCGGGAGTTTCTTATAAAATCCAGAACGGAGATACGGTTTTTTATAAATTCCTGCCGGCCAATCTTACTTCCGATAAGATTTTCACCAACGACGTTATTATTAGTTTGTACAGGGCTGCTGAAATTCACCTGTTTCTGGTGGAAGCATTAGTTGGATTGGGACATTTTGAAGAAGCATTGGCATTTCTGAATAATGGTGTTACATCATTCAATAAAAACACCGGTAAATTTGAAGGGGCTTTTGCTGAATATCCGAGCTGTTTGTATGTTACAACGTCTACATCGGAAGGTTCAAACCACGGGATACGAGGACGCGTTAGCCTGGATCCGGTTGGTACATATGCACTTTCTTCTGCAACTGCTTTAGATACATTAATTAATATGCGCCGGCTCGACTCTTTAATTGTTGAAGAAACCAGCCTGGAATTTGCCGGCGAAGGAAAAGCACTTTACGCCATGAACCGTATGGCACGCCGCTGGAGCAGCACTGCCGACCGAAGCTGGGCTGCCTATTGGACAAACAGAGCAGGAAACAGCAATCCGAATAATCTTTGGGGAGCGACCGTACAGGAAAACTGGGCTGATAAAATCGGAGCCAAATACACAAACGGAACAGGTACAGCAGTTTCATCGTCACTGAAAACAAGTCTTGACAACTGGTTTCTGAAATATAAGTTGACGGAATAAACTTTAATCAATATCCAAAAAGGTTCAGGATTTTCACTAATTTTGGTGGCTTCCTGAACCTTTATTTTTTCATTCTCAAACAGAAAAAATCCTATGCGTTTTCAGATTTTAAAACAACTATATCTCCTCGCACTGATTTCAGCTTCCTCGTTGTCAACAGCACAAACCCAACCTGAGAAAACCCAGGTTTACGATCCGGAATTGAATCTACTGGTTGATAAAAAAAACGTCAGCAAAGAACGTGAGCTTCGTTACCGCCCTGAGGGAGAAGATTTCGTTATTGTAAATGGGAAGGCCAAATTCAACCGGGCACTTTATGGCACGCATACTGGGTTTCGTGTGGAAACAGGCGATGTTCCGGAGTTTGCGCTTTATCTGCCGCGCATGGGTGGAAACCTGAGTTTTTCTGTGGGAAACAAAGGAAAAGCAATTGCACTGAACAACGCAAACAGAATAGAAAGCCGTTATCGGGCCGGTTCACGCATTTACTACATTACCGACCCCTTGTTGGGCAAAGGCAAAATCACAATTACCGCTTTAGCCATGAGCGAAGCCGAAGGCATTGTCCTGAAAATTGAAACCAAAAATATTCCGGCAAATACAAAATTAGCATGGAAATTCGGTGGGGCAGCCGATAAACGTTTTAGTCGCGAAGGCGATCTGGGCGTTGACCCGATTGATTGCTTTGAACTGAAACCCGAATATTGCAAAGGCAATGTTTATACCGCAAACAAAAACTCATTTTCTGTAATTTTCGGAGCTAAACAAGATAAAAAACTGACCGGGACATTCCCTCCGGGCTCGGAACTTTCGGTTTCAAAAGGTGAATCTCCGATTCTTTCAGGCAACATAAAAGTCAATGGGACTAAAACGTTTTATCTGGCCATTCAGGTTCCGGCTAAAACTGTAGAGCTTCTGTACAAAAGCATCCAGGCCATTTTTGAAAAATCAGAAACAGATCGTGTAACTTTGGCATCACAGTTAAAAATCGATACGCCCGACCCCTATTTCAATACCTTGGGCGGAACGCTTGCTATGGCTGCCAATGGAATCTGGAGCGGGGAAACCTGGCTTCACGGTGCTGTAGGTTGGCGCATGCCGCTGAGTGGTTGGCGGGCAGCTTACACAGGTGATGCATTGGGTTGGCACGACCGTTCACGCCTGCACTTCGATGCTTATGCAGCTTCGCAAGTCAGTAATGTAGAGCCAAAATATCCGCATCCAAATCAGGATTCCACGCTAAACATGGCGCGTGCAGAAAAAACCTGGGGAACACAAATGTACAGCAACGGCTACATTTGCCGGAATCCGCACGAAAACAACAAGATGCACCATTACGACATGAATCTTTGCTATATCGACGAATTGCTCTGGCATCTGAACTGGACCGGGGATTTGGAATATGCAAAGAAAATATGGCCTGTTCTGGCAAGTAGTCTGGCGTGGGAAAAACGTAATTTTGACCCGGACAACGACGGGCTTTACGATGCGTATTGCTGCATTTGGGCCAGCGACGGACTTTATTATAACAGCGGGGCAGTCACACATTCGTCGGCCTATAATTACAGGGCCAATAAAATGACAGCCGAAATAGCAAAAAAAATAGGCAAAGATCCAAAACCGTACGCCGAAGAAGCTGCTAAAATTTTAAAAGCGCTTAACTCACGGCTTTGGATTTCATCAAAAGGCCATTGGGCCGAATTTCAGGATTTCATGGGCGGGAAAAAAGTGCACGAAAGTGCAGCACTCTGGACTATCTACCATGCTATCGATTCCGAGACGCATGATCCGTTTCAGGGTTATCAGGCCACGCGTTATGTGGATACCGAAATTCCACATTTCCCCGTTGTCGCCAAAGGGTTGAAAGACGAAGGATATGCCACTCTATCAACCACAAACTGGCTGCCATATTGCTGGTCCACAAACAACGTGGTCAACGCCGAAGTGCTCCACACAGCCCTCTCCTATTGGCAAGCCGGACGTAGCGAAGAAGGTTTCAAATTATTGAAAAGTTCCATGCTGGATGAGATGTACCTCGGCACAAGTCCCGGAAACATTGGCCAGATAAGCTTTTACGATGCGGCACGTGGTGAATGTTACCGCGATTTTGGCGACCCTGTTGGCGTTATGTCACGCGCATTGGTGCAGGGACTTTTCGGCATTATTCCGGATGCAATGAACGGCAGATTGGTTCTGAGACCGGGTTTTCCACAGTCCTGGGACCACGCTTCCATCAGCACACCCGACATTGATTTCAGTTTCAGGCAGAATGGAAAAACAGAGAGTTATACTATCAACCAACATTTTGAGAAAAAATTAGCCATTGAACTGCAAGTGAAAGCTTATTACGAGAGGATTTCATCGGTAACCATCAATGGAAAACCCGCAACCTGGAAATTAGTGGAAAACGCAGGTGAATATCCTGTAATCAGCATATCAATTCCTGAATCGGGTAAAATAGAAATTGTGTGGAGTGGAAAACCCATTGAAAAAATGGTACCTGAATCGGTTGTCGAATCGGGAAGTAACTGGCAAATGGAGTCAGAATCAGAAATCCAACAGATTTTTGACCCACAGCAGGTTTTGAGTCAACCAAGCCGAAACGGAGGAAATCTAAGCGGCAAAATCTGCGGAGCCACTGGCCATCGTACACTTTTTGTGCAACTTACGCAAGGGGAAATGACCTGGTGGCAGCCGGTGAATATCGAAATCCGCGCTCCGAAAACCGCAAAAAAAACTGTCTTTGCAGAAGTGACTGCTGCAACCTGCGAAACTGTGAATATCGACAAACTATTCAACGATTCGGTAAGCCGTATTTTCGAAAACAAATACCTGTCGCCACGATCGCCATACACTACGCTTCAACTTCCGGTGCAGGGAATTGGCGAGTGGTGCCATCCGAAAGAAACAGCCGAAATTGATGATTCCGGTTTACGGAAAATGGTTCAAAATAACATATTTCAAACAGAAACAGGCGTTTCTTTCCGGACTCCGGCTGCAGGAAATAACATTGCGTTTACATCGCTTTGGGATAATTTCCCTAAGAAAGTTGAGATTCCGTTAAGCGGTTTTGCTTCACATGCCTATCTGCTTATGGCGGGAACAACCAACCAAATGCAAAGCCGTTTTGTCAACGGCCGGATTAGCGTTGAATATACCGACGGAACCCGCGACACGCTGGAGTTGGTTAATCCTGACAACTGGTGTCCTATTGAACAGGATTATTATGTGGCTGGCAAGGCATTCAAAACAAATGTTCCCCGCCCATACAGGCTGCATTTTAAAAGTGGCTTGGTTAGCAATGATTTGGAAAAAGACCTGAAAATTAGTGGCGTGTATGGTCGGAAAATTGATGGCGGAGCAGGTATTTTGCTGGATATGCCGCTGAACAAAGGCAAGCAACTCCGTAGTCTTCAATTGGAAACTGTCGCCAACGATGTTATTATAGGATTGATGTCATTGACATTACAACGGTAAATAATGTGCTGGATACATTTGCCTTGCAGGATCGTGCAATAATCGGTATTTTTGTGCGTTCCTATATTACTAATATGACAAACAGGTCTATGAACAAGATAAAAAGAATTGCGCTGGTTTCTTTTTTTATAGTATGTATAAATGCTGCAACCAGGGCAGAAGGAAACCTCCCTTATGTCGACGGGAAGTTTATTCATTTTGGATTTTCGCTGGGTTTCAACGCAATGGACTTTGGGATTAACCCAAAAGATAGTGTAGCTGTATCAAACTTAAGTCCCGGATTTTCAGTCGGTATTATCAGCGACTTACGGTTGAACCGTTATCTGAACCTGCGCTTCACCCCGACACTGAACTTCGGACAAAGGGAAATAAATTTTAAATTTCCGGGAGTGGTGGATAAGGATTCTACATCTGCATCTGTGTCCTCCGTGCTTATTTGCATGCCTTTATATTTAAAGTACAGTGCCGAACGAAAAGGCAATTACCGCCCGTATTTAATCTGGGGAGCTGGTGCCGGCATTGACTTGGGTACTGATAAGACAAAGGACATATTGCTAAAACCGCTGAATTTCTATACTGAGTTTGGTGTTGGGTGCGATTTATATTTTTCTTTTTTCAAGTTGGCACCTGAGTTGAAGTTTTCACTCGGATTAAATGATATACTTACGCCAATTGCCGAAAGAAATGCCGGAGATATTCAAAACAAACAATTTACCAACGCGTTATCCAAGTTAACTTCACGCATGGTAACACTGACATTCAACTTTGAATAATATTAAAAGCACAATAGAATCAATAGGAAAATTCAATTGATTCTATTGTGGTTTTAATATGAGAAACTGTTACTAACTATCAAATAGTTTCTATTTCTTTAATTATCTGCTCCATGGATGATTGCCATTCGGTAAATAATTTGCGGAAATACGCTTTAACCAGTTTTGGATTGTCTTTGCCATCGGGGCGGTTGACACGTAAAATATACTCGCGGGTTAATGCCATAACCTTCACCACCAAATCATCAACTTTTTGATCATCAACTCCTTTTGACATCAAACAACGAAAATAAATATCGGTAATCAATTCGGAAGAAACAAACTGAATGGTTTGTTTCAGTTTTCTACGACTTGCCATATTCAATAATTTTTAAATTTATATATACAAATATAAGCCATTATTATGATAAAGTCATCTTTTGCAGTAAATTTGCGAGAAATATAATGATTATCCACAAAGTTCCCTAATGTCAACATTCACTCTCATAGCAAGGATTGACCTTGGCTGGTGAGCCGAAAAACAAGTGAGGAGGACGTAGAAATATCCCTGTTTGACGACCGAAGGGAGGAGTTTGGGAGATTTCAGTCCTCCGAGCGAAAGTTTTTCGAGCGAAGCGGCCATCAGTCTTGATTTTTTTGTTACTTTTTTCATCAAGGAAAAAAGTAAAATAACTAAATCCATCAATAGGACATTGCTTATAATCATAAAATAATTTTATCATTTTCACGTTTAGGTTAGCAAACACATGGCACACGATATGACATCTACACACAAAATATTTTTTCCCGCAATTATTCTTTTTGCGTCACTGGTAATCACATTCGGATTCCCGGCATGCAGCGATGAGAATTTCTCTACAAACCCAAAATACAAACTGGAATTTTCGACCGACACGCTGACTTTCGACACCGTTTTCACAACGCTGGGCAGCGCAACTGCAAAAATACTGGTTTTCAACCGCAACAAGGTGGCTCTTAAAATAAGCCGTATCGGCATTGCCGGAGGTAAAAATTCTTCGTTCAAAATGAATGTAGATGGAAGCCAAAATGCCGACAACCAGTTCAGCGATATTGAGATTCGGGCAAACGACAGTCTTTTTATCTTTATGAGTGTGAAGGTCAACCCAACGGATGTGAACTCGCCTGTGCTTATTGAAGACTCGTTGACTTTCCAAACCAACGGGGTGAACCAGAATATCAAACTGCAGGCTTTCGGGCAGGATATGATCCTGTTGAAAAACAAATATGTAGTGAACGACACCACACTTACCGCCACCAAGCCTTACCTCGTTTACGGCTATCTGGCCATCGATACGGCCAAGACACTTACCCTTGAACCGGGAACAAAACTTTATTTCCACAACAATGCCAACCTGGTGGTATACGGAAACCTGAAAGCGGAAGGAACAGCCGAAAAACCTATCTTGCTACGCGGCGACCGGCTAGACAAAATTAAATATGTAGATCCTGTTCCATATAATTTTGTAGCAGGGCAATGGGGAGGAGTTTATTTACTTTGGAAAGGTGGAAATCATGTATTGAAGCATGTAAATATGAATAGTGGATACGTAGGTGTATATTACTCAAATGATGATAGGAACCCACCCCTACCCAATCTGGAAATTTCTAACTGCCGGATACATAATTTCTTGTTCTACGGCGTGGTGGCGCAAAACGGCAACATGACAGTGACCAATACCGAAATTTCAAATACTAGCAGCTACAGTGTGTACCTGAATGGAGGAAAACATACATTCATACAGAGTACCATAGCCAATTATTACGGCAGCTCGCAACCCAATAATCGCGATAAAAAACCGGCGGTTATGATTATGAACCTGAACCGCGTGGCACCCATGGAAACGGTGTTCCGCAACTGCGTTATCAGCGGAAGTTCGGAGAACGAATTCAGCCTGGCCAGTAAATACCTGAATCTGTACAAAGGCACTTTCGACCATTGCTATATCCGCAAACCGGAAGCTTCCGCCTTACCGCAATTTACAAACATCCGGTGGTACCAAAAGAATGACACCGTTTTCAAAAGCATCAATTACGACGAAATAAAAGGTATTTACTACAATTTCACGCCCGATTCCGTATCACCACTTCGTGGAATGGCCGACCCTGCCGTTATTTCGAAATACCAGTTGGAATACGACCTGAACGGCAACCTCCGCGACGACAAACCTGATGCCGGTGCGTACGAGTGGATGCCGACGAAATAAAACGAAAGAAGTTCGCTGAGAGGCGAACTTCTTTGTTTTTAAACTTGTACTTAGCTGTGACGAAACGACAAATGCTTCACAAATAACATCTGCAACATACTACGATCAGCTTAGTGGTAGCGTTTCTCTATCCATATTATTCATATATTGTTTCAAAACTTTTCGTTCCATATCTTCATCAGGCCAAACTTCTATTCTGTAATAATCATCATCAATATCATTAGCCAAATCTGGTTCTAAAACACTGCTTAAATTTGAAGAATATACCCTTACTCGATATTTTCCATTATTTACTATTATTTTTACTTCAATATTGTTAGTTGGACAGTCAGCAACTTGCAGTTCATTATGTTTAATTTCAAGTCCTGCTTCTACAATATGATCATATTGCTCAAAATCTACATTTATTGCCTGTTTCTCCAATATCTCTATTTCTCCTTTAATATTCCCGTAGCTTTGTGTACCAACTCCTAATACATCATTTGAAGTTGCTAATCTATAATTATAAGCCTTTTCTGACCAAAATTCAGAATCAGATGTATCTCCGGAATAATTTTTATCCTGAATATAGAATTGATTATATTCGGTATAAAATTTAAATTTTTTCCTCATATTCTCCCCTTGTTATTCGTTGTCTATACCACCCGTTGCTCGGCATTGCGTCTCGCTATGTCGCAGCTATAAGCCGGCCTTTGGCTGGCATATTCAAGCTATTTCACAGTTCGCATTAATGGTATTTTTTCTGTTGGTACAAAAACCGCTACGATATCCAACAAACACGATTTGCCGGCAAGATCACGGACGGAAGAATACAAATAATCTTCTGGATTTTCAACAATTCCTGCGCGAACCGGATTTTCATGAATATAATTCATTTTCTGAAATAGAAACTTATCGCTATAAATCAGTTCTGGATGATTCTCGTGAGTCCTCCATACCTGATATTTTTCGTTGCGCTTATGCTTTTTGGCTGCAAATTCAAACAAGTTCAGCATCCAGTCACGTCGACTTTCTGACTCCAATTCGATAGCTAAAAGCATTTGCTTTGCTG
>Ga0079306_1000250_pt1 | contig 58058 bp, 48 predicted proteins | sample Methanotroph_Enr_FD_79181 | JGI IMG/M metagenome (GOLD analysis project Ga0079306, IMG submission 79181) | Enriched soil microbial communities from Old Woman Creek wetland in Ohio, USA - Methanotroph_Enrichment_5 | ecosystem: Environmental > Terrestrial > Soil > Wetlands | place: USA: Ohio... | reverse complement strand
GGCAGTAGTCCCGCCTATCAGCACCTTGGTGTAGTTGGCTACGTAATTGCCGAAGTTGGTTCCCGTGATAGTGAACGGCATCCCTATGGGTCCCGACGACGGTGCAAGCCAGTAGACCTGCATCTCCATCAGGCTGAAAGCGGCGGTAGAAGTGCGGACCACGCCGCCGTTAAGGGCGCGTTCCACTACCAACTCGTAGTCGCCGGCTGGAAGTGTGCCGGGGATGGTGCCCGTGATCTTTGTGTCGCTCCACAAGGTCAGGGGCATAGTGGCCCCGCCCAGCAGCACGCGGGTGTAGTTTACCACGTAGTCGCCGAAGCTTTCGCCAGTAATGGTGAAAGGCACGCCTATAGCGCCTGACGACGGAGTAAGCGTATAAAACGCGGGCTGGGTTACGGTGAAAGTCGCAGCCTCGGCCAGAACGGCTGCACCGCGTCGGATAGAAACGGGCTGTTCACCTGCGGCAAGGCAGCCGGGTATCGTGCCGGTAATCTTTGTATCCGACCACAAGGTAAGCGGGGCGGTGGCTCCGCCTATCAGCACAACGGTGGTCCCGGCTGAATAGAGACCAAATCCGTTCCCTTCAATAGTGAACGGCATCCCTATGGGCCCCGAAGATGGGCTGACAGGCAGCGCCGTCTGTGCGGCGGAAACATTAAAATAAGCGCTTTTTCCTTCCGCGACATTCCCTACATTATCCATGCCGATATAATAGACGGTGTGTGTGCCTACGGCCAAAGAGAACGGCCCAGTGTACATTATTTTCCGGCAGTCTCCTGGATTTTGAGGATAATCCATAAAGTCCGTGCACGGGGTCGTCGAGATATCGAACACCATCATCCCGACCCCGGAGACCGGCCCATTTAAGGCCGGATCTACGCCTGTAAGGGTAATAGAATCCGCATCAGTTATATAGGCTGTCTCTTCTGAAACCACAGGCCGACCTGCTGCGTAAACCGTTATTTGCGGCGCATCTCCATCGACGTACAACGTTTTGCTTTTCACTATTTCTTTATTACCCGAGCGATCATTGCTCGTATGCCATACCGTATGGATGCCGGGTGAGAGCGTAAATGGCATTAGATATATCGGATTTTGGCAGGTGCCGGACGGGCCGACGAGAGTCGGCTCTTCCCGGCACGAATCCGGGGATTCGTCAACCAAGTAATAGGTAGTGGCAACACCGGCTGTCAGCCTTCCTGGAACCTCCGGGTCATAAGCGTCTATGAACACGGGGGAGTCGCTCGATATCAGCACCATGCCGGCTTCCTCATATGCGGGAATGCCGAAGGCAAGACTACTGACAGGGGCCGAAATATCCGCTAACAATTCCGCTGGCGGCGCGGGTTCCGTGCTGCCTGCTATCACAAAGATCGAATGCAGCTTCGGGACTTCAGCCGTTATCTCACCTTTGCCGGTATTCAAAACCGAGTTCCCCAGCTTGGAGAGATAAGAGCCGTCTTCGCTGATCTGGTAGATCGCAAGTGTATTTTCTATCAGCTTCTTCGGCGCCAGCAAAGTCTTATCATAAAGCATTCTGACGGCGGCGGCGAGGCTGAAGGTATGCCCTTCGGGGCCTAAAACATAAGCATTTCCCGCAGGAACAAGGCCGCGGTTGCTTAAAATACTGGAAAGATCCTGCTCGGCGATCGATCCTGTGACCAGCGGCGTCGCGGTGACGGGGTCCCCGGCAATCAGGGCCAATTCAGGGGCAGCTCCTATCTTGTTGTCGCTGACAATCTTATAGGGCGTAGGATAGACAGGGACCTCAAGCATAAAATCACCGAGGGACGACGTGTTAAACACAGCCGTGTGATTGATTTTATCCACCACGACGGGCAGCCTCTCATAATCCCGCGTGATGGCGTTGTTCACCTTGAGCGCTTCCATGTAAGTGATCTGCTCGTCGGTAATATCGGCGTCGTTATACTTCATGGCTACCCTGATATTACCGGAGTACCCCGTTTCGCCGCCCTGGATACCCGTATTAAACAGCGGCTGCGCGCCTGGCGGGGCAGGGATATCTGTTACTGAGGCGCTCACAAAGCCGGGGGTTGTGACATTATCGAAGGTAAGCTCCAGCCAGTCACTGAATCTTTTGACTACATTTGTCCCGGCCGGGACCTCGGCGGTTAGCCCGCCGCTCACGCGGCCGATCCCCGGCAAATAGGTTACGCCCCAGGTGTCCATGCCTAAAGTCAGGAAACCTGTCAGTTCCGGATGAAACCCTGCGAAGCATTCATTGTCCCCCTCCACCGGCCCGGACGAGCAAAAATATTTGAAGACCCCGGTCAATTGCGCCGGGTGGGCCGTCATAAGAAGCCGGTTGTACCGCTTGAGCGCTACCGGCGACCCCATTGTGTCGGTTTGGCAGGTAATGGGGCCGGTGCATTGTTCGGAAGTCAGTTCCCCATTTCCGCACCTGAGGATGAATTCAGGGCTTTTGTCGCTTGTACAACCCTGCGGCAGGGTGGTGTAGGAAGAGTTCCATACACTGTAGTAGTAGCTTCGCGTCCCCAGGGGCAGCTCGATAGCGTCCGAAAGGTCCGGCTTATCACCGGTAATCACCGACGCCGCATATGAGCCCACCTCCTGGAAGTTGACCAGCGGACCTGAAACCACGGTCTCCCGGTTCACTTGCAGTCCCAAGTTCTCCCCTAACGGCTTAACCAAGCCCTGCACGCCGGAGATAAAGCCCGTTCCGGCCTGTATATCGAGAATGCCGCCTTGCGAAAACCATTCGCTGGGGCCGGAAAAAGAGATATTGGCGCCGGAAAGCATGAAGTTCCGCTCCAGGACATGGCCCTTGGTATCGGTCAGCTTCAGGGTGTAGCTGCTGGTAGCGGGATAAAGGCTGAAGTCGCGGGTTAATTCTTGCGTGTCTACCAGGTTCGGAAAACTATACGTTTCGTCCGCTTCCGTCCCTGTGAGCGCGTTCGTCCGCAGCAGCGCCCCGTCTTCGGAGAACAACTCGGCTTTATCGAGCGGGAAGTAATCCTTCAGGTGAAAGGCGAGCTCCACGCTGAACGTGTCGCCGATGTATGTCGCCCTTGATCTTTCTTCCATCATGGAGGCATCAAGATTGCCCAGGATAAAAGGCGCATAGGTCCTATTTCCCGCTTCATCAAACACGTTAAATTCATAGCGTCCGTCGAGCGCGGCAGCTATGCTGCTGGTCTTAACGCCGTCACCTTCATAATTCACCGTGGTGATAGCGCCGGAAGGCTCCGTTATTGTAAGCCTGGTTACAGCAAGGCCATTGGGCATCATCGTGATGGTAACCGGCACAGGTAAGCCTGTGGAATTGGGAATAGCGAGGGTAGTGCTGCTTATCCCGCTGAACTTCTCATAAGGCCTGGAGGAAGGCGTCTCCACTGTAACAGAAGGCGGCCCGGCCATGGTAAAGGAACCTATAGGGTAGCTGAAGTCATTCTGGTCCGCGTCTTTGCCTACTACGTAAAGAGTGTGCTGGCCCGTTGATATTGGATTACCGCTGGCACGCAGGCCGTTCCACGTTTTTGTAACAACAGTATGAAAAGGCAATAAATCAGTTGAAATCAAATCAGGAGCTCCAGTAAAATCTTCCGTTTCTCCTGCAAGATTGATTATGTTGTCCTCTACGTCAGTCCCCTCAGACTTATCCAATACAAACCTGTATGTCACTATCCCCGGGCGGTTGTCTTGAAGAGTAAAACTTATATTATTGCTTTGCCCTGGATTAACAGTGGCGACAGCGGTCCCGGAGACCCCGTTAAGGCTGGGCGTGAGGACCAGTGGAGGAAGAGACCGCGAGACAGCTCTAAGCATGCCGTCAGTATATGCGGCTGCGGCATACACCTGGTCATAGGCAATTTTAAACGTGGCCGCCGTTTCGATGTCGCCATACATATCTTTCCCGCCGACACCGCCATACGTACCCCACCCTAGCCCGCTTTCAAAATTTGCATTAGGGAAAAATGCCTGGCCATTGTACTTGTACTGATCCGGATAGACATTCTCGTACCAATATTGGTGATTGTAATAATTGGGGTTGAGCCAGTCGAGGGAGGCTAATTTGCCCTGAGTATTTTGGAGAATACCTTTACCCGTTTTGTCATAATAGGCAGATATAGGATTTTTGCCGAAATCTTTTTCATTATCTTTATCAAACCCAATCCTGGGTTCTAATCCATAATTGCTCGCGCTGAATTCAAGATCATCAACATTGCTTGGAATCTTTCCAAGGCCTACAAGTAACGCTTGCAACTCTATCGTACTTAGGTTGTTAAAATTTATTCCCAGGCTAGTTAGTTCGCTTAAGATCGCGCTGTCACCTAAAACCTGTGCGTGATAGATATTGGCCGCATGTGCCGGCACAGCCTGGTCCTCAACAAGATGCGCCATGAGCGCGAAATAATAATAAGCGCTATCGGTACCATCGTTGAATTTGCCGTTTTTATATCGATCCAAGGCTCTGTCATACCAAAGTTTATAGGGCCCGCCGTCAAATCTTTCAGCCGAATCCGCCAGCGGATAAGTTGTATCACCCGCCAGCAACTTACCGTGAGCGATTGCATCGTTCTCCTGGGTGCCTGCTCCTTCTGTTATTACGCTTGAGAATTTATTTATATCCGCGTACTCGCTGTCACTTTGATGTTTTGCAGCTATGGCATTGGTTATCTTCCTATGAGTGTCGAGTCCTTGATACCCGGCTAATTCTACAGACCACCAAGCATGGGAATTGCTTGGGAAGGCACACAGCAAGAGCAGCAGACATTTAAGACAAATCATAATATAATTTATTACTTATGGCTCCGCCTATATTCTTCATATGCTTTTCCCATCGCTTCGTGAAATAATCGTCCGGGGTCATTCTTTCTAAGACCAGACATGGTTTTAGCAACTTCAGGATCATTCAGGCTTTTCTCAATATCTCCGATATCCGCTGGATGAAAAAGCGCAGGAACTTTTGCGGATATCTCAAAATAGGCTTGCATGCAATCCCCCCTAACAATTGACTCTTTATCTTTAGTAATGCATTCCTCCAGATATGGAAGCGCTTCATGCACCTTGAACATTCCAAGGCTTTCTGCAGCCGCACTTCTGGTAGAGAAATGACTTGATGTGCGCATAACATCCACAAGTAAAGCAATGGTGCTTTTGTCCAGCGGCTTGGCCCCGTTCCCATGCGCCACCCGGATACTTGTAACAGCCCAATAACCAGTCTCGTCGTTCTTTGTCCTGCCTACCCATTCTGAAATAAAGGCGTTATCTCCGGGCTCCGGGTTGACCATGATCGAATTTAACAGTGAAAGCCCGGCGCGATCGCGTACCCTGGGGTCTTTGTGGTTCAAGGCAAGGTCTTTTAGCAGTCTCTTACGCTCTGGGCTAGCGCTGCCTTTTATCTGTGCGACTAATGCTTCTTTACGTTTTGGGTCAGTTCCTGGTTTGTCAAGTTCCTCTACCACCCGCACTAAACCTTTATCGCCATAGCCGGATAAATCAACAGGTTTGCCATGCCCCATATTGCCAAGTATACTGTCCAAAGATTCTGTGTCGCCTAACCGACCTAAAGCGATTGACGCAAATCTTGAAAGGTCTTCGTCATGAAGATAACCCCGTAATAACGGTATAGCGTCTTTATTGTTGAGTTTCGACAGCGTGTCGATGGCCGCCGCACTGTTCATGTAGCCATTCAGATAATCCTGCCTGTCCTTAACGGTTAAATTGCTTTCCCCTTTTGAACGGGCCGTTTTAAGTTTCACTGCTTGCCGGTCGCATTCTTTCATTACTGCGCCGGCAAGTTTGGGGTCTTTGATTTTGGTTAGGGCTTTTTGACCCTGTGTAGGGTATTTATCCATCAACTGGCCAAGGATCGCAACATCCTCGTCCGTTTGTGGGATGGTTTCGGCTATGCTTTCTATAAGCGCCATGGCCGTTGCCGTGCTTTTGGTTTGTTTCAATTCTTTGTCTATGTCTTGGAGGCTTCGTCGGGATTGCGCGAACGCGCTTGAAGCCGAGAGGATAACAGTTAAGGCAATAATACACTTAATCATAGAGACTCCCTTAAGAAGTTGCAATGAGCGGTATTGAACGTCTAACCAAAGCTAAATTCTTTGGTTAGATACAAATTTTTACAAGATGGATAACAGTGTTGATTCGCGGTGGGGTAGCGGAATAATCCTAATCCCAAAATAGTATAGGGAAATTCTTTGAGTGCAGTCAATTGCAAATCACGATTACTGAATGTTTCCCCTAGTGGCGGCTTGGGCGGCGCTGAGGCAGGCGCAGAAGATAAAGATAACGCCGGAGATATAGATCCAGAGCAGCAGGGCCATTACGCCGCCGAAGGCCCCGTAGACGGCGTTAAAAGAGGCGAAATGCCTGAGGTAGAGCAGGAACAGGCTCTGCGCGGCCTGCAGCAGCATCGAGGCGCACAGCGCCGAGAACCAGACTTCCGAATACTTGGTCCGGCGGTGGGGCGCCACCTTGTAAAAAATGGTCAGGCTGAAGAAGACCAGCAGCCACGGCACGACAAAAAGCCACAACTTGTAGGCCCTCGGCAGGAAAACCCCCGTAGTCAGCAGGCCGCCGGCCATCTTCCCCATCAGCGGGGTGCCTATGCCGACCAGCACGGCGATGATCAGGATCATCAGCAGCGCCAGGCTTTTCAGCGGGAGCTTCCACCAGTGGCTGCCGGTGGTCCCCCAGGCCCTGTTGGCCGCCTGGATGAGCGTGTTGAAGAACTGGATAGCCACCCAGACCAGCATCAGCATCGCTACCGCGCTGGCCCGGCCCCTGGCGTTTATGACCTTTGAGAGGGTGTCGAAAACATAGTGCTGCATCTCCCCGTTCAGGGGCACGAACTTCTCGACGTAGGAGATCACCACGCCGGCGGCTTCCCCCCTGTCGGCGAAGAAGGAGGCGGCGGTCACGAAAAGCACCATCAAAGGAAAGAGGGCGAAAAAAGCGCTGTAAGCGAAGGCCGCCGCGCGCTGGTCGCCGTCTATGTGCAGGAACTTCTGGGCGGCTATGATCAGGGTCGCTTCGGCCCTGCGTGCGGTGTGTTTAATTATTTCCGGCATGTTTGCTTGAAGGGTTCGCGGCGGCGTGTTCCCCGGGAGCGGTGCGCTCCCGGGGTCACGTGCCGGGCACTAGCTCAACTTCGCGTATTTCTCCACTTCGGCGGCTTCTTTCTGCATGCCGAGCTTCGCCAGCAGCTCTTTCGTCGGGATGCCGCGCTTGTCGTACCCGCGCTGGTCGTAGTAATGCTGCAGCAGGGAATCGTACTTGTCGTATTCCAGCACGACGCCTTTCTGAGGGCCTTCGGTGTCGGCGTTAGCCTTGTCGAACCACACCGCCGGCGGGTAGTCGTCCTTTCGGGTGGCGTTGGGGAACTCGCGCAGGTAATGCAGCTTTATCATCGCATAGGCGCGGTCCGCCGTTCTCCAGAAGTCTTCCAGCGTCCAGTTCAGGCCGGTGCAGGCGTTGAAGAACTTGGGGTAATTCTCGAGTTCGTAGCCCACTTCGACCCAGGGGAAGCGGCAGGCCACCAGCAGTTCGAACAGGCCGCCGCGGATACGCTGCAGTTCTATCACCTTGGCCGCCTTCTCGGGGCCGTAGGATTCGCGCTTGCTGTGCTTCAGCTCGAAGGTAATGATCCAGGCCTCGCGGTGATGGCCGCCGATGGCCGCCACGCCGTTGGCCAGCGCCTGGCCGGGGATGGACTTGCAGTTGTACGCCGCCACTTCCAGGCCTTTCACTTGCATGGCGTAATCTATGGAATCCTTGCCCCAGGCCTTGCCCATGCGCATGGTCCCGTCGGCCAGGAGGCTCCCCACCGCGCCCTTGCGGGTGGCAATATCCCAGAGCAGCGCCTTCCCTTTCTCGGCGTCGCCGAACTTGAAATCGCCCGTGGTCGCCCCGTGCTCTATCGCGTCGGCGTAGAAGCCGAGCACGGAGCCGGCGGAGATCGTGTCCAGGCCGTAATCGTCGCAGAGGTAGTTGAGCGAGCCCACCTGCTTGAGGTCGAACACGTTGATGTTCGGGCCCAGCATGCCGATGTTCTCATAGTCCAGTTCGGATTCGCGGCCTTCGGTGTCGTGGATGGTGATGCCGCAGTGCATGGTGCAGTTGGGGCAGCCGTAGGTGGCGATGCGGGCGTCGTTCAGGCGCTCTCCGTCGACTTTAGGGGCCTCGGGGTGGGTGGTCTTGCGCATGTTCTGCACGGGCAGGCCGTTCACCTCGTTGCACCAGGCGAGCACGGCGTCGGTGCTCTGCTTCGACCAGCCGCTCTTCTGGTCCAGCTCGCGGGCTTTCTTGAGGCCTTCGATGCCGATCTGCTTCATCTCTTCGGCGCGTTCCTGCGGAATGGCCTTGGTGCCTTTCACCACTATGGCCTTGAGCAGCTTGGAGCCCATGACGGCGCCGATGCCGGGCCTGCCGCCGGCGCGGCCTTCCATGCTGCGGATCACGGAGTAAAGCACTTTATTCTCGCCGGCCGGGCCGATATTCAGCACGCCGGTGCTCTTGGGGTACTTGGCGTAGATCCATTCGTTGGTCGCGTAGGTTCCCTTGCCCCACACTTCCTCGGCGCTGTGGAACTCCACCTTGTCGTCCTCGATATAGAGCATGGTGGGTTTATCCGCCACGCCTTCGATTATCATCGCGTCGTAGCCGGCTTTTCTCAGCTGGCTGGAGACGTGGGTGCCCAGGTTGCCGTCGCCGTAAAAACCGGTGAGCGGGGACTTGGCCGCCACCACGGCTTTGCCGGTGTTGGGGGCGGGGATGCCGGAGATGGGGCCGAGGGCGACCACCAGCTTGTTCTCGGGGCCGAGCGGGTCGATGCCGGGCTTGAGTTCGTCGAAGAGGATCTTGGCGGCGAAACCGCGGCCGCCTACCCAGGTCTGGGCGAATTCTTCGCTGAAGGATTCTTTCTTGTACGTTTTGTCCGTCAGGTTAACCCTGAGAATATGGCCTGTCCATCCTTTCATTGTGTTCTCCTCCTGGTCTGGTCTCGTTCCTGCGCAGCCGGCTTCCGTAAGCGGCTGTTAAGACAGCTTCTTGGCTTCTTCGAGCGATTCGGCTATCATGGCGGCGGCGTAGTTCAGGTCCTTGGTGGAATGCCGGTAGCAGACATAGCCGTGGTGATACGGCTGCAGGAAGACCTTGCGGCGTATCAGCTGGGTGTAGAAGTTGACGCGGGTTTTCTTATAGGCGCCGGTCTCATCCTTATTGAAGGTAATATAGGGCATCCAGGGCTCGCCGGTGAAGGTGCAGTTCACGCCGCTGTTCTTCACGATCTTGCGCACTTTCTTGCAGAAGGCCTGGCCGCGTTTGGCGATGACGTCGAGGATGTTATCGCGTTCGAGCATTTCGATCGTCTTGAGCGAGGCGACCATGGGCAGGGTATTGTTGAAGTAGGTGGAGCTGACGAAGGCTTTGCTGATCAGGACGTCCATGATGTCCTTGCGGCCGACGACCATGCTGATCTCGTAGCCGTTGGCCATGGCTTTGCCGAACACGCTCATATGCGGCGTGACGCCGAAGAGCTTCTGCGCCCCGCCCAGGCTGACGCGGAAGCCGGTGCGGATCTCGTCGAAGATAAGCACGGTGCCGTGCTCTTCGGCCAGCTTCTTGGCGCCTTCCAGGAAGCCGGGCTTGGGCATTTCCACTTCGTGCGCGTTGGGGTGGCCGACGGGGGTTACTATTATGCCGGCGACCTGGCCGGGGTTGGCTTTCAGCAGGTCTTCGAGCTGCTGCAGGTTGTTATACTCGAACTCGAGGGTGTCCTCGTAGGTCTTGGGCAGTACGCCGCCCTTCCCCTCCACGCACCAGTCGGCCCAGCCGTGGTAGCCGCAGCGGATGATCTTGGCTTTGCCGGTGAAGGCGCGGGCTATGCGGGTGGCGAGCGTGGTGGAGTCGGAGCCGGTCTTGGTGAAGACGACTTTCTCGGCGGAGGGCACGAGGGAGATGACTTTTTTGGCGAGGGTGTTCTGGATCTCCTGCACGATGGACATGCAGAAGCCTTTTTCTTTTATCTGCTTGATGACGGCGGCGTCTATTTCGCGCTCGCGGTGGCCGATGATGATGGGGCCGTAGGCGCAGAGCATATCTATATATTCGTTGCCGTCGACGTCGGTGACCTTGCCGCCTTTGGCGGAGTCGAAGAAGATGGGGTATTCGCCGGGGACGAAGTTGTAGGGCCTGCGTATGCCCATCATGCCGCCGGGGATGAGTTCCTGCGCTTCCTTATAAAGCCTTTCCGAATTGTCCAGTTTAAGATGTTCAGCCATTTTATGCTCCTTTATATTTACTACGGTTCGTTACCGGGTTCGGGGGTGCCGGGGTATTCCCCTGGGCCCCAGACCCGTGGAACCGTTGCGCGGTTCCCCCGGCCCTGGGAAATTACGGCCGGGTCCCCTTCCCCAACTGGGGCCTGCGGGGAATACCCCGCCGCCCCCTCCAAGCTACTTAGCGTTCGCTATGCGCTCGTGCAGCTTCTTTACTACGAAAGTGGCTACGTGCTCGGCGTAGGTTCCGGTGCCGAAGCCGGCGTCGTAGCCCAGCTCTTTGGCCAGCTTGTTGTTGACGCGGGGGCCGCCCATGATGAGCAGCATTTTGCCGCGCACTTTTTCGGCTTCGGCCAGCTCGACCAACTCTGTAAGGTTCTTTATGTGCACGTCTTTCTGTGTGACTATCTGGGAGACCAGGACGGCGTCGGCTTTTACTTCGCGGGCGTAGGCCAGGAGTTTGGAGTTGGGGACCTGGGAGCCGAGGTTGTAGGTTTCCAGCATGGGGTAGCGCTCGAGGCCGAAGTGGTGGTTGTAGCCTTTCATGTTCATGATGGCGTCGATGCCGACGGTGTGCGCGTCGGTGCCGGTGCAGGCGCCGACTATCACCACTTTGCGCTTGAAGGTAGTTTTTATGAAGGCGTTGACCTCGTCCATGGACATGTATTTATCCACGGCCTCGGCGTATTCCACTTTGTCGTAATCTATGCCTATGTCGGTCTTGCCGTAGGCCACGAAGAAAGTGAATTCCTCGGACAGGGGCGCGGCGTGGACGACGTCCACTTTTTTGAAGCCCAGTTTCTGCACGTAGAGCCTGGCCGCCTCCTTGGCGCGGCCGCAGTTCTTTATCGGCAGGGTGAAGGAAAGCTGTACCGCTCCGTCGTTGGAAGTATCGCCGTATGGTTTTATGAGCATAAAATTCTCCTGTCGTCCTTTAGCGCTTCGCTATCTTGAGCTTCTTTTTAAGGTACGCCTCGACCGGGTTGAAGTAATCCGCGGCCTTTTCATAGACGCCGTCGAAGCCCTTGCCGCCGTCGCGGGGGCGCTTTATCTCGGCGAACATCCCGGTTTCTATGGCGGTCATCAGGCCGCGCTTCCTGACGTCGGAGAGCATATCGATTGTCTCGTCCAGCACCTGGCGGGCGCGGCGGGCCATGATGCCCTCTTTCTTGAACTCGATCTCGCCCATGAAGTCGGCCATGGTGTTGTGCACGTACAGCGCGTTCTCGATGGCGAGGTGCCGGTCCTGCAGGTAGGGCGTGTGGATGGCCTCGGTCAGCATGCCCAGCAGGTGGATGCCCTGGTCGGTGGCCTTGCTGACGAAGTTGAACAGGGTGTTCATGGCGAAGCCCTTGAAGATGTCCCCGGTCATGAACTTCGTCGGGGGCATGTACTTCAGCGGGTGTTCGGGGAAGATCTCCCTGGCCATCAGCGCCTGGGCGTATTCGTAGAGGAAGCCATTCTTCACCTGCGGGTCTATCTCGAAGGCGTGCCCGAGGCCCATCAGGCGGTTCGGCATGCCGGCGCTGGCGGCGAACTTCTCGTTGATCAGCTGGGAGGCCAGCACGGTATGCGCTTTCTCCACCGCGTCGGAGGTGGTGAGGTAATTGTCCTCGCCGGTGTTGATGATGATATCGGCCGCGGTATTGATCATGCGGGAGAAGAACTGGTCGGTGAAGGTGCGGTACATGTTGATGTCGCGGAACAGGATGCCGTACATGGAGTCGTTGAGCATCATGTCCAGGCGCTCCATCGCGCCCATGGCGGCGATCTCGGGCATGCAGAGCCCCGAGCAGTAATTGACCAGGCGGATGTAGCGGCCTTCCTTGTCGACTATCTCGTCGAGGGCCGCGCGCATGATGCGGAAGTTCTCCTGGGTGGCGTAGGTGCCGCCGAAGCCTTCGGTGGTGGCGCCGTAAGGCACGTAGTCCAGCAGGCTCTGGGCGGTGGTACGGATGACGGCGATGATGTCCGCCCCCTCCAGGGCCGCGGACTGCGCCTGCTTAACGTCCTCGTAAATGTTGCCCGTGGCGACGATCACATAAATGAGCGGGGATTTGACCTTGTCTTTGTACTGCTTCAGTTTGCCGTTCCTGTGCGCCACGTTGCCGGCGATGCGGGCGTCCAGGCCCTTTATCAGCTCGTCGGCTTTCTGCTGTATGCGCTTCGCGTCCGTGAATTCTATCTTCGAGATATCCAGCCCGCCCGCTATTTCCTGGTTGAGTTCCGACGGGGTTTCCCCGAGCTTCACCAGGGCGTTCAGGTAAAAAGTGGCCGCTCCCCCCGCCAGTTTCTCGCCGCACTGCGAGGCGATAAGATTGGGCACCGGCACGCCGTCGGAGTTGGCGCCGTCGGCGCCCAGCAGCCTCAGGGTGGCCCGCTCGATGGTCACGGTCGTATGTCTGTCGATAAATTCCTGTATGGGGGCCACTATTCCCTCCGCCAGGTCCCGCGCTTTCGCTATCTTGGGGGCTGAAAGCCCGAGTTTGCTTTTGAACGGTTTCATTTTTTCTCCTCCAGAAATTCCTGAGCCCGCTTTATCACCGGCCCGGCCACGCCCAGGATCTCCGCGATCTTGATGGCGTCGCGCGCTTCCGCCGCGGCTCCGCCTTCAAGCAGTTCGTAGCGCATGAAGCGGTTTATCATCCTGAGCTTCTCGTCCAGCCCGCAGGCCGGCTTGCCGCAGAAATAGTCGTTGAAAGCCGCGGTGTCGAACCCGCGCATTTTAAAACTGGCCGCGCCTTTGCCGGCGCGCAGGCCCGAAAAGTGGGTGGCCAGGAAGGAGAAGGCCCCGTTCCTGGCGCCCAGATCCTCGAGGATCGCGCTTAAAAGGGCGGCGGCCTCCTCCGAATTGGTGGTGCGGGCGAACTCGTCCATAAGCACCAGTATCCTGCTGTTCTTCAGCTTCTCATGCGTGACCGCGAAGTCGTTCATTTCCAGGCCGAAACTGCTGAGCCCCCCCGCGGTTTCCATCTCGGCCCCGCCGATGAAAGCGGTTCCGTCGAAGAGACAGGTTTCGAAAGCCGCGGCCGGGGTATAGAACCCGCTCTGCGCGGCCAGCTGCAGGAAGGCCAGCGTCTTGAGCACCACGGTCTTGCCGCCCATATTTGAGCCGTAAACTATATTGACGCGCCTCGTGAAAACGGCGGAAAGCGGGGTGTACTTGAGCCCGGCCGCCTGCAGCTTCCCTTCGAGGGGCAGGAAGCGTCCTTTCGTGATGCGTATGGAAGCGGGGTATTTGCGGATAAGGGGGCGGGTAAGTTTCAGCTCGCCGGCCAGCCGGGCGCGCTCGCAGGCCACGTCGATCTTTTCGACGGCCGCTATATAATCCTCTATAACGCGCTTCTCGGCGGCCACGGCCGCGGCGAGACGCTTGACGGTCTCGGCCTCGAACTCCTGCTCCCTGGCGCGGAGGCGGTCCCTTTCGGCTGCGGCTTCCATGTACTCCCGGCCGTACACCGGCTTCACGGTGATGTGGGTCCCGTCGAAGGGTTCGGCGAACAGGTCGGGGGAGGCAGCGAATTTCGCGGCCGCTTTTTCGTCTACGACAAGGAAATCCCTGTCGGAAAAATCAAGGCCCCAGCGCTCGCGGAGGTCTTTAAGCCTGCGCTCGCGCAGGCGCTTTATCGCGGCGTCGCACTCCGAGATCAGCGCCCTTTCGGCGGCCAGTTCCGGGCTGTAAGCGTCGGCTATATGGAACGCTTCGCCGGAGCCGCCCTTGTTGAGGAGCGCCAGCAGTTCGGCCGACCGCCACTTCGCCCCGAACTTCAGCTTCAGCCCGGCGGGCAGCAGGGCGAAGATCGCCTTGGTATTCGCGATGAATTTGCGCGCCAGGAACAGACCGGGGGCGGTGCAGAGGGCCTGTTGAGCGAGGTCCAGCCTCGGGATATTGCGCAGGTGAAAGCGGAGCCTGTCGCCTTTTTCCCGCCCGGCCGTCAGCAAAGCGCCGGCGGCGGCGGTCAGGTCGTATTCGGCTTTAAGGGCTTTGGGATCCGAGAAGAAGCGGCGGCTTTCCTTATACAGGCGCCCATAGGGGGTCAGCGGCCTGAACATGGCGTAAAAAGTTTCGAATTCGGCGAAAGCCAGTGTTTTTTCCATTCTTCGAAGCTGCCGGGAAACTCCCGGGCTTACACAGTCCCGGACATGACCTGGTAGGGGTTATAGACTATGCGTCCCGCCAGGGCGGGAACGGCCAGTTTTCTCTCGAACTCAGGCCTGCTGATATTATACAAATTGACTATAAACGCGGCTAAATCGGGCTTGCGCCGGAAAAAGACCCTGGCTCTCGCGTTGAGGGCTTGCCATTCCGGCCAGGAGAGGAAGACCTTTGTCGGGTCTTCCGCCACCACTACAGCGCCTTCCGCCGTCTTCGGCGGCAGTTTCTCCCGGGTAAGCGCGCCTTCCACGAAGATCGCCGGCTCCGGGGCGCCGGGCCCCGGCTTCCAGAGCGGGACTTCCGAAGCCGCCCAGACAAGTTTTATCGCCGCCGCGGAGGATTCCAGGTTTTCCGGCTCGACCCTGGCCACGTAAACAAAGGCCGTTTTTTCGCCTTCGGACACCTGGGTTATCCTGTCCACGGCGCCGTCCACGAAAATGGTGCCCGCCCCGTGGCGGCGCATGTCGGCCAATATCTCGGCCAGCTGGGAATTATTCTCGGGCCCGGAGATCTCCGCCCTGCCGCGGCGCAGCGCCCGCAGGAGCACGGGCCTCCCGATAGCCGTGCGGAACGGGTAGACGTTGAGTATCTCGTAGTCCAGGTCGGAATTGCCGAGCGCGGTCTCGGCGCAAAGGAGCAGGTCCCCCCTGCCCGCATGGACCTGGGGTTTCCGGGTCCCGAAGATCTGGTCTTCGCTCTCGCCGTCCACGCCTATGCTGAGCGCGCCCGTCGTCCCCGCCCCGCGAAGGCGGCTCATGGCGTAATTAAGGAAGGTGGTTTTGCCGGCGTTCTTCCTTGACCCGACGATAAAGACCGTCCGGTCCTTTAATCCGCGGATGAAGTCCATAGTTAGATCCTGAAAATCGTGGATCCGGGATCAGCAATCGGGAATCGGGCTAGATCATGTATTCCCGCGATTCCCGACCCGCGCCCCCCGACTCCCGGCTTCCCTATTTCTTGTGCCTTCTGGTGCGCATCAGGTTAGCCGGTTCAAGCGTCAGCTTCTCGCCGTTCAGCAGCTTGGCCACGCCGTCTATCGGCTTGTACTTATCGTCGCCGCAGTACCAGCAGTTGTCGTGGTTGGCGACATAGCCTTCGGGCTCGGTATAAGTGGTTACCACGCCCTCGTAGTTGCGCAGCACCACACGCGTGTCGGACATCGAGATCAGGTAGTTGGGCATCACCGGGGTCTTCCCGCCGCCGCCGGGAGCGTCCACGACGAAGGTCGGGACGGCCATGCCGGAGGTGTGGCCGCGCAGGTTCTCCACTATCTCTATGCCTTTGGAGACCGAGGTGCGGAAGTGGCTGATGCCGACGGAGAGGTCGCACTGGTAGATGTAGTACGGCTTCACGCGGGCCATCAGCAGCTCGTGCACCAGCTTCTTCATGGTCTGCGGGCAGTCGTTGATGCCTTTGAGCAGCACGCTCTGGTTGCCCAGCGGGATGCCGGCGTCGGCAAGCTTGCGGCAGGCTTCCACCGCCTCGGCCGTCAGCTCCTTGGGGTGGTTGTAATGGGTGTTCACGTAGATCGGGTGGTACTTCTTGAGCATGTCCACCAGCTTGTCTGTGATGCGCATCGGCAGCACCACGGGCATGCGGGTGCCGATCCGGATTATCTCGACGTGGTCGATGGCGCGCACTTTCTTTATAATGCCTTCCAGCATCTCGTCGGTCAGCACCAGCGGGTCGCCGCCGGAGATAAGCACGTCGCGGATCTCCTTGTTCCTGCGGATGTACTCGATAGCCTTGTCGATGTTGGCCGAGGACATATGCACGTCCTCGAACCCGACCAGGCGGCGGCGGGTGCAGTGGCGGCAGTTCATCGAGCAGATATTGGTGACCAGCAGCAGCACGCGGTCGGGGTAGCGGTGGGTCAGGCCGGGCACGGGCGAGTCCACGTCCTCGTGCAGCGGGTCGGAGAGATCGGAGTCGTCGTGGCGCAGTTCGAGTCCGCGGGGGATGGCCTGCATGCGCACGGGGCAGTTGTGAGCCTTCTTGTCCATCAGCGCGGCGTAGTAAGGCGTGATGGCCATCGTGAATTTTTTCAGGCAGGCCTTGAGGTCGTTCTTCTCCTGCTGGCTGAGCACGGCGACCTTCTCGAGCGTCGGAATGTCCTTGATGACGTTCTTGAGCTGCCATTTGTAATCGAGCCAGTCGCTTTCAGGGACGTTCTTCCAAAGCGGAACTTTCTTGTAGTCTACCGTGGTGTATTTTCTCATGTTAGGTCTCCTTGAACTAGGCGTACATCTTTTCGTACGCCGCCCGGATCACCGGGGACTCCCTGAGGATGTTGAGCGTGGTGTCCGCGTGATGCCGGGTGTAGCCGTTGCCTACCAGCATCGTTATGTCCTTACCCGCGCCTTCCGCTCCAAGCGCGGCCTTCGTGAACGAGGTGGCCATGCTGAAGAAATAGACCAGGCCCTCGTGTTTGCACATCAGGATCGAAGCCATCTCCGTATTCGGAATATTGACGCAGTTTATCACCACGTCGGCGAGCTTCCCCCCCGTGGCCTTCATCAGCTTGTCGTAGCAGTCCAGCGCGTCGGTGGCGTTGGCCTGGATGACCTTGTGGCAGAAACCGAATTCCTTCACCTTCTCGACGGCCTCTTTCGAATATTCGAGCCCTACCACTATGCCGGCCACGCCGGCTATCTTGCGGGCCTCGTAGGCGCACAGGAGGCCGGATTTCCCGGCCGCGCCGATTATCACCACCACCTGGTTGGGCCGCACCAGCTTGGCCGTCTGCGCCGGGGCCCCGGCCACGTCCAGGATGGCCAGCGCCAGTTTCTCCGGCATGTCCGCTGGTATCTTCGCGTAAATGCCGCTCTCGAAAAGTATCGCCTTCGCTTTTACGTTAACCTGCTCGGTCCCCTTCTTTATCCCGACGATGCTCTCTATCTTGAGCGGGGTAAGGGAAAGGGAGACGAGGCTGGCGATCTTGTCGCCGGGCTTCAGATCGGTTTTCCCTTCCAGCGCCGGCCCTACCATGGCCACCCGGCCTATGAGCATGCCGCCTGAGCCGGTCACGGGGTTCTGCATCTTCCCGCGCTCGGCCACGATGGCGAGGATGGATCTTTTGATCTTCTCATGGTCCCCGCCGGCCTCACCCTTGATCTGGGTGAAGCTGGCGGAGTCTATATTCAGCGTGTCCACGTCTACGAGGATCTCGTTGTCGTAGATGTAGTCCATGCAGTTGTCGACTTTTACGGCGGGCTGGGGCAGCCCTCCCTTCGGCAGCAGCACTCGGTGCGCTCCGAACGGGTTCCCGCCTTTCTTTATGGTGGGCGCTGTTTTATTTCCCATGAGTAGGTCTCCGGTCAGGCTCTCTTACGCGTACAGCTTGGTGTAGATGTCGCGGATCTGCTGCGACTCGCGCAGGATGTTCAGCGTTATCTCGGCGTGGTCCTTGGCGTAGCCGTTGCCGATGATCATGTCCACGTCCTTGCCCACGCCTTCGGCGCCGAGCGCGGCCTTGGTGAACGAGGTGGCCATCGTGAAGAAGTACACTATCCCGCCGTCGCGGCACATCAGGATGGAGGCCATCTCGGTGTTGGGGATGTTGACGCAGTTGATGATCACGTCGGCCAGCTTGCCGCCGGTGACCTTCTTGATGGTCTCGTAGCACTCGAGCGCGTTGGTGGCGTCCAGCTTGAAGTTCTCGTGGCAGAAGCCGTATTCCTTCATCTTGGCCAGGCCCGAATCGGAGCTGGTGATGCCGATGATCTTGCCGGTGACGCCCGCGCGGCGGCGGGCTTCGTAGGCGCAGAGCACGCCGGATTTGCCGGCGGCGCCGATGATGACCACGGTGTTGCCGGGCCGCACGAGCTTGGCGGTCTGGGCGGGAGCGCCCGCGACGTCGAGCACGGCCAGCGCCAGGGTTTCGGGCATGTCGGAGGGCAGCTTCGCGTAGATGCCGCTCTCGAAGAGGATGGCTTTGGCGACGACGCTGACCTGCTCGGTGCCTTTCTTGATGCCGAGGACTTTCTCGATCTTGAGCGGGGTCAGGGAAAGAGAGACCAGGCTGGCTATCTTGTCGCCCTCTTTTATGGAGACCTTGCCTTGCAGGGCGGGGCCGATCTTGAGCACTTTGCCGCGGAACATGCCGCCGGAGCCGGTGACGGGGTTCTGCATCTTGCCCTTTTCACCGACGATCTTGACGATGGCGGCCTTGATCTTTTCTTCGTCGTTATTGGCTTCTTTCTTAAGCTGGGTAAAGCTGGCGGAGTCGATGTTGAGGGTTTCCACCTCGACGAGGATCTCGTTGTCCCAGATGCGGTCCATGTTGTTGTCTATTTTGGTCGCCGGCTGCGTGAGAACGCCTTTGGGCTCTATGACGCGGTGCGATCCGAAGGGGTTTCCGTTCTTAATGATCTCTATCTCGGTCTTTGTGGGCATGGTGGTCTCCTTACTGGATTTTGAACAGCTGTCTGACGTCTGAAGGTTTCGCTATCTCAAGGCCCGCCTCGTGCGAGATGCGCACGGCGCGTTCCACGAACTCGGCGTTGGACTTCGCCAGGCGGCCCTTGGAATAGTAAATGTTGTCTTCGAAGCCGACGCGGATGAACCCGCCGGCGGCTATCGCGCCGCAGATGCCGGGGATATGCGCGCGGCCTATGCCCATCACGGTGAAGTAGCTCTCCGGGGGCATCTGGTCCATCATGTAGCTGAGCGTCTTCACGCTCAGGCTGAGGGCGGCCGGAACCTGCATCACGAAGCCGTAATGGTAGGGCGGCTTTATCAGGCCTTCTTTGATGAGGATGTGCGAGGACTGGACGTGGGAGACGTCGAAGCATTCCAGGGTAGGGCGCACGCCGTATTTGTTCATCTCGGAGGCGAACTGCCGCATGATAGGCAGGGTGTTCACGATATAGTCGTTGCCGAAATTCACCGTGCCGCAGTCGAGCGAGGCCATATCGGGCTTCAGCGCCACAGGGGCTATGCGCTCCTCGGGGGTCATGCCCACGGCGCCGCCGGTGGTTATCTCTATCACCACGTCGCTCTTCTTGCGGATAAGGTCGATGGCCGCCTTGAAAACTTTTACGTCGGCGGTGGGCGTCCCGTCGTTGTTCCTGGCGTGCAGGTGCACGATGGACGCGCCGGCCAGGCAGGCTTCTTCAGCCGCTGCCGCGAGTTCTTCCGGGGTCACCGGCAGGGCGGGCTGCTGCTGCTTGGTCGTTTCCGCCCCGGTCAGGGCGCAGGTTATCACCATTTTATCAGCCATAAAGATCTCCTTAGAAAGTTCCCAGTTTGCCCGAGATGTGCAGCGGGGCCTCGGTGGCCTTCACCACTTCTTCCACTGTCGTGCCTTCGGCTATCTCTTCCAGCACCAGGCCTTTCTTGGTCACGCGGATGAAGGCCATGTCGGTCACTATCAGGTCCACTTCGCCTTTGGCGGTAAGCGGCAGCGAGCACTTTTTCAGTATCTTGGGCGCGCCGTTCTTGTTGACGTGCTCCATCGCCACGATGACGTTCTTGGCGCCCACCACCAGGTCCATCGCGCCGCCCATCCCGGGCACCATCTTGCCGGGGATCATGTAATTGGCCAGGTTGCCTTCCATGTCCACTTCCAGCGCGCCGAGCACTGTATAGTCGACGTGGCCGCCGCGGATGATGGCGAAAGACATCGCCGAATCGAAGAAGGCGCCGCCGGGCAGGATCGTGACGGGCTGGCCGCCGGCGTTGACGATGCTGGGGTTCTCCCCGCCTTTCTGCGCGGCAGGGCCGAGGCCGGTGAAGCCGTTCTCGGAATGCAGCAGGATCGTGCGGTCCTTGGGGATATAATTGGCCACCATGGTGGGCATGCCTATCCCGAGGTTGACCAGGGAACCGTCGGGCAGTTCCTGTGCGATGCGCTTTATCAGTCTTTCTCTTTTAAGTTCTTTAGGGTCCATTTAAATTCTCCTTTGAGGAAAAAGCTCAGGGCTTCAGCTGCAGGTTGGCGGCCGGCAGGGTGGACTGCACTATGGCGGAGATGAAAACGCCCGGGATCGTAACTTTTTCCGGGTCCAGTTCGCCGGGTTCGACGATCTTGCCGGCCTCGAGGATAACATAGTCGGCGGCCATCGCCATCGAGACGGCCATGTTCTTGGTGGAGCCGGGCAGGAAAGCGTTGCCGTACTTGTCGGCTACTTCGGCCTTTATAAAGGCGAAATCGGCGCCCAGGGGCAGCTCGAGCAGGTAATCCTTGCCGCCGAGGCTGAGCTTCTGTTTCCCCTCCTCCACGGCGGTGCCTATGCCGGTAGGGGTGAGCACGCCGCCCAGGCCCGCGCCTTTGGCGCGCATGCGCTCGGCCAGGGTGCCCTGCGGCACCAGCGTGACCTTGAGCTCGCCGCAGTTCATCTTCTGCCCGGAGACCGGGTTGGTTCCGATGTGTGAGGCGGTCAGGGTGGCCGCCCTGCACTGGCAGATAAGACGGCCTACGCCCACGTCCGGGTAGGCCGTGTCGCTGGTAATGAGGTTTATATTTTTTGTCCCTTTGTTGACGAGGGCGTCGATAAGGGTGAACGCGTTGCCGCAGCCCATAAAGCCGCTCACCATGAGCGAGGAGCCGTCCTTTATGTTCTCAACCGCCTTTTCAGCCGTAAGAATTGGTTTCATGCCTTACTCCTCCGTTGCTATATTAACGCCGCCGCAATTTTTCATATTATAACAAAATTATTATATTATAAAGGAAGCCGGGTGCGGCGGCTGCAGCGGCGGAGCCGGTACGGCCTGATATACAGGAAAAAATATGCATGATGTACACATAGACCACCGGGCGTCACTTATTAAAGAGAACATGGCCCGCATTAAGCGCAAGATCCTCATTATGAGCAACAAAGGGGGCGTGGGCAAAAGCACGATCGCCGTCAATTTCGCCGCCCTCCTCGCCGCCCGGGGCCTGAAAACCGGCCTCCTCGACATCGACATCCACGGCCCCTCCCTGGCCCGCATGACGGGCCTGGAAGGCGAGCCCCTGGTTTCCGATGGTCAATTCATAGAGCCGCTCGAAGTCGCGCCGAACCTGAAGATGATCTCGATGGGCTCCCTCATGAAGGGCGGAGACACGCCCGTCATCTGGCGCGGCCCGATGAAGCTCGGCGTGCTGAAGCAGTTCCTTTCGGACGTGAACTGGGGAGACCTGGACGCGCTGGTTATCGACTCTCCCCCCGGCACGGGAGACGAGCCGCTCACGATCTGCCAGCTCATCCCCGAGATGGCCGGCGCGGTGGTCGTGACCACCGGCCAGGCGGTAGCGCTGCTGGATTCCCGGAAGGCGGTGAACTTCCTCAAGCAGCTGGGGATCCCCGTGCTGGGGATACTTGAGAACATGACCTCTTTCCATTGCCCGCATTGCGCTAGAGAAATCAATCTCTTCAAGACCGGCGGCGGACGCCAGGCCGCGGAAGAAATGGGCGTCCCTTTCCTGGGCAGCGTCCCGTTCGATCCCGCCATGGTCGACGCCGGGGACGACGGCAAAGTCTACGCGCTTGAAAACCCGCAGGAGCCGCCTTCGAAGGCGATTAAAGCCGCCCTTGACGCCGCGCTGGCAGGGATAAAGAAATGACGAAAATCTTCCTCGCGCTCGCCCTGCTCGCGGCTCCGGCAAGCGCCGAATTCCAGCCTTTCGGCCAGCAGGCCGCGGAGGTCCCGCCCATTAATTTCTGCGCCTCCGGTAAATTCCTCATTTACCTGGGCAGCTGCTCGCCCGGGGGCAAGATGAAGGACGTGATAAGCAGCAAAGCCTGCGATGACGCCGGCTCCCTGCTCTCCGGCGGGCTCCCCGTGCTCTACCCGAACGCGGCCGTCGAGGGCTACAGCGGGCTCACCGCGGAAGAAGTGAAGCAGAGTCTCATGCGGCCTGCCGTGCTCGGCTTTTTCTTCGTCGGAGAAGGCGACGTCAAAGGCGGCTTCATAACGGGGCCCGGGCGCGAACACTTCTATCCGGATATCTCGGCCTGCATGTCCAGTTACGACCTCTTCGCCGGCTTCACTTCCCACAGCAAATATTCCCCCTCCGTCCCCGCGCCCAAGGCCGACCGGGCGCTGGTAATAAGCCGGACGCAGACCATCTACGGCGGCGGCGGGGCCGTCGCGGATTCCTGGCCGAAGCTCTGCAAGCCCCGGATAAGCCTGGTCTATCCGACGCGCACCTTCGCGGGGCGCGTCAAGGACGATGTTAAGAAATTCCTGAATTTGCTGCAGGAGGAAAAAAAGAAGCACGTGCTGAAGACTCTCGGCACTATCTGCGACAATTGTCCCGGCCACGTGGCCGCCAACGACGAACTGGCCCGGTTCTGCCCCCCCGCTTCCGACGTCTGCCGGCAGCGAAAGATCACCCCCGGCTCCGAAGAATTTATCCTTAAGAACTACTGCCTGGCTTTGGCTCCTGCCCCTTCCCGGTAAGCTTTAAGCGCTTCCGGGAACGGCGAGAGGACCCGCTCGAGCACGCCTTTGCACTCCGAGATCGCCGTGCCGTAATTCGTTATGGGCGTTCCGGCGGCCGCCGCCTTGCCCATGCGGTTCAGGATCTCTGTGCGGGTGAGCATGCAGCCCCCGCATTGTATGGCGAGTTTATAAGAGCCGAGGTCCTCCGGGAGGTCGTGACCGGCGAAGGTGTCTATCTTCAGTTCTCCCCCCGCGGTCTGCCTGAGCCAGCGCGGGAGCTTTACGCGGCCGATGTCGTCTTCTATAGCGTGGTGGCTGCAGGCTTCCAGCACGGCGACCCGGTCCCCGGGGCGCAGCGTCTTTATGACCGCGGCCCCGGCGGCGTAGGCGGCCAGGTCTCCCTTCAGGCGCGCGAAGAGTATCGAGAACGTAGTGCAGGGCACGCCGGGCGGGGTGTGCGCTACCATGAAATCCACCACCTGCGAGTCGCAGACGACGAGGGCGGGCGGCTCTTTAAGCGCCGCGAGCGCCTTCTCGTATTCGTGTTCGCGCGCGGTCAGCGAGAGTGCGCCGTGGTCGAGCAGGTCGCGCATGGCCTGGACCTGCGGAAGGATGATGCGGCCTTTGGGGGCTTCCTTGTCGATGGGGATGATAAGTATGGCGGTCTGGCCGGGCTTTACCAGGTCGCCGAGGATGGTCGTGGGAGCGCCGGAAGCCTTGTTGGTTATTTCGAGCAGGCGGCTTTTGATTTCGGCTACGGTGGCTTCCCGGCGGTCGCGGCTCGTGGCGGAGCAGAGGATGGGGATGAGGTTCTTTTCTCTCAAGGCCGAGGAAAGTTCGGGCGAGGGCACGGAGATGTCGGTCTTGTTGACCAGGACGATGAGCGGGATGTTCTTTTCTTTGGCGGCCGAGGCGATGTCCTCTTCGCACGGGCCCCAGCCGGAAGGTTCGATTACCAGGAGGGCGGCGTCGGCGCGGTCGAAGATCCTGCGGGCGCGCTCGGCGCGCCGGGCGCCGAGTTCGCCGGTGTCGTCGAGGCCGGCGGTGTCGAGGAAGACGACGGGGCCGACGGGGAGGAGCTCCATGGACTTCTCGACTACGTCGGTGGTGGTGCCGGGGACGGGCGAGGTGATGGCGACGTCCTGGCCGGCGATCATGTTGAGCACGCTGGATTTGCCGACGTTGGTGCGGCCGAAGATGGCTACCTGGAGGCGCATTGATTTGGGTGTGGTTTGCATATATGTATCCTCGTTAACTAAGAACGCGAGATGCGAAGTCGGGGGCCTGTCAGTGGTATTCCTCCGCGAACCCTGGAAGATGGAAACCCTTGCGTCGGTTTCCCCCCGCCGGGAAATTTAGACGGGGTCCCCCTTTCCGCAAAGGGTTCGCGGAGGAACACCACTGCCACCCCTCCACTACAATGTTCCCGGGCCTTTCAATGAATGGCCGTAGCCTTCGGCGCGGGTGCGGCCGAGGGAGGCGAGCATGGCGTCGACGCAGCCGGCGCATTGTTCGGGGGCTTCGCTGACGCAGATCTTGCCGGGGTAGAGGCTGTAATCGGCGCGGTGCTCGGTCGGGCTGATATTAGGCATCAGGACGTTGGCGCCGCATTTGAGGGCTTTCTCGCGCCCATGCGGGTCCAGGGTTCCCATGGCGGTGGTGGCGGGGATATGGGTGTTCTTTGTGACGATGCGGGCGAGGGCGGCCATGCGCAGCGCTGTGTCGAGGGTTCCGTTCTCGGCGCCTCCGAGAGGCGTGCCGGGGTTGGCGATGAAGGGGCCTATGCCGATCATGTCCAGTTCGAGCTGTTCGAAGAGCAGGATGTCGTCGGCCATGCTTTCGCGGGTCTGGCCGGGGAGGCCGGTCATTACGCCGGAGCCGACCTGGAAGCCGGCGGCTTTGAGCCAGGCGAGGCAGCGGAAGCGCTGGTCGTAGTCGGAGTCGGGTTTGAGCATGCTGAAGAGTTTCCGGTCGGAGGTTTCGAAACGGAGGAGAAAGCGGTCGGCGCCGGCGGCGCGCAGCGTTTTATAGTCTTCCTTCGTGTGTTCGCCGACGGAGAGGGTGATGGCGAGGTCGGTTTCTCTTTTTACGGTCTCTACGAGAGCGGCGAGTTCTTTGGGGTTCCAGGCGGGGTCTTCGCCGGACTGCATTACTACGGTTTTATAGTTGAGCTTGACGGCGGTGCGGGCGCAGTCGAGTATCTGGGCGGGTGTGAGGCGGTAGCGTCTTACTTTTGCGCTGCCGGCGCGGATGCCGCAGTAGTAGCAGCGGCGGCGGCAGTAGTTTGAGAACTCGATGAGGCCGCGCAGGTGCACGCCGTCGCCGACGTTCTCGCGGCGGATCTTGTCCGCCAGGGCGAAGAGGGGCGCCGGGTCCGTATCCGGTGAGAGCGCGTTGATGATCTCTTCTTTGGTCATATGTTTACTGCCTTCCCGCGAGATGCCCAGTCGGGTTGGCCGGGGGATCGCCCCGTGCACCCTGGAAGATGGAAACCCTTGCGTCGGTTTCCCCCCACCCGGGAAAATTAGGGTGGGGTCCCCCCTTCCGCAAAGGGTGCCCGGGGCGATCCCCCGGCCAACCCTCCGCTGATTAAAAACAGAGGTCCCGTTCGCCGGCCTCGATGCGGGCGTAGTAGGCGTCCAGAAGCTTTACCGTTTCGGGCGGGAAGTCTTTTTCCCGGGCGCGGACCTGGGCTATTTCTTTTTTTATGAGGGCCTCGCCTTTGGCGCGGGTGGCGTCGGAGGCGAAGTCGTCGAGCCATTCGCGGAAGGTGAGCACGGCGTTTAGCTTGCAGAAGCGGGACTCGTGGCCGCTCTTGAGGAGCTTCATTATATGGTCGCCTGTGCGGCCGCAGCGGTAGCCGGAGGTGCAGAAGGAGGTGATGTGGCCGAGGTCTGCGAGCTCGCCGATGACTTCGTCAAGGCTGCGGGTGTCGCCGAGCATGAACTGCTGGCGTTCGGCCTCCTGCTTGCCGTAGCGCTCGGAGTAGGCGCCGATGCCGATGCGGCTGGAGGCGTCGCGCTGGGTGCACATGCCGATGACTTCGCGGATGGTCTCCGGGCGCTCCCGGGCGGTGACGATTATCCCGGCGTAAGGGACGGAGAGGCGCAGGACCGCCACAAGTTTCTTGAAGTCGGCGTCGGAGACGTTCTTGAGTGTTTGCGCGGGCAGGTCCGTGCCGTCGGCGGCTTCCATGCGCGGGAAGGAAATGGTATGCGGGCCTATGCCGAAGCGGGCTTCGAGTTCCCGCGCGTGGGCGACGAGCCCGAGGACTTCGAATTTCCAGTTCCCGAGGCCGAACAAAGCGCCGATGGCGACGTCGTCGATACCGGCCTCGAAGGCGCGGTGCATGACGTAGAGGCGCCAGCGGAAGTCGGCTTTGGGCGTGTTGCCCGGGTGCAGCCGGGAGTAGAGTTCGCGGTCGTAGGTTTCCTGGAAGACCTGATAAGTTCCGATGCCGCCGGCCTTGAGCAGCTTCAGGTCCTCCACGCTCATGGGGGCGGCGTTCACGTTCACCCGGCGTATCTGCCCGAAGCCTTTGCGGGTTTTCATCCTGACCGCATAGATGGTCCGCATCGCTTCGGCGATATACTCCGCGCCGGAGGAGGGATGTTCGCCCGTGACGAAGATAAGGCGCTTATGGCCGATCTTGCCGCAGAGGACTTCCGTCTCCGCCTTGATCTCCTCCATCGAGAGCTTGCGCCGCACGGCCCCGGCGTTGCCGGTCCGGAAGCCGCAGTACAGGCAGTTGTTGACGCAGAGGTTGGAGGCGTAGAGAGGCGCGAAGGTCACCACGCGGTTGTCGTAGACCTTGAGCTTTACGGCGCGGGCGGCGTCGAAGATCTCTTCCAGCAGCGCGGGGTCTTCGACGGCCATGAGCGCCGCGGCGTCTGCCGGGGGCAGCGCTTCGGAGACTTCGAGGGAGCGGGCCAGGATGGCCCGTACGCGCTCAGGCGCCGGGGCCGGGGCGGCCAGGGCGGCGCGCAAAGCTTTGTCGTCTATGAAATCGCGCCCTTGCGCCAGGTAAGCCGAGTATGTGTCCGAGTTGACTGACTGGGTCTGCATAAACCCTCCCGCGCCCGGTTAGGAGCGCAGCGCCGGCTCCGGGCCGGTCGCGGGTAGTTCAGCGTCCGCGAGCGTGAACTCGAAGGACGAACCCTCCCCGTATCTTGATGTCACCCGTATTTCCCCACCGTAAAGCTTGACCACTTTTTTCAGGATGGAGAGGCCCAGGCCGCTGCCGTCGACGGAGCGGGTGTGCTCGTTCTTCATCCGGACGAATTCGCCGAAAAGTTTCGCCTGCTCCTGTTCGGTCATCCCGATGCCCGTGTCGGAACAGCGGATCAGCACGGTCCCGGCGGTCTTGCGCTCGAGCTCCAGCGTCGCGCTGCCGCCCTGCTTGTTGTACTTGACGGCGTTGGTGACGAGGTTGGAAAGCATCATTTCCAGTTCGCCGGGGTCCGCGCTCATCTTGAGCCCGGCCTGGGCCTTCAGCTGCACCTTTACGCCTTTTGCCTCCGCCATCGGCGCGGCGGCTTCTATGACCAGGCCGGCGGCTTTCACCAGGTCCACGTTCTCTATGGAACGTTTCTTTTTGCCCGACTCAAGACGGGTCAGGTCCAGCAGGTCCATCACCAGCTTGCGCATGCCGCCTATGCGGGTCACGCTGCGCTCCACCATGTTGTCGTAGGAGGCCAGCTCGGGGCCTTTCATGCGCTCCTTCATGAGGTGCATGTAGCCTTCCACCGCGGCCAGCGGGGATTTCAGCTCGTGCGCGAGCACGGAGATGAACTCGAAGCGCACCTGCCGCTTCTCTTCTTCGAGCGTGCGCGCTTTGCGGAGCAGGTAGATGCTGCGCGCGGCCTTCGAGATGGTGGCCCGCAGTTCCTCGGGCGTGAACGGTTTGGCCAGGAAGTCGAAGGCGCCGCTCTTGGTGGCGGTGACGGCCACCTCCAGCGAGGCGAAAGCCGTTATCATGATGGTCAGGAAGTCCCCCGTCCCCGTGACGGCTGTCAGGACGTCTATCCCGGTCATGTCGGGGAGCTTGTAGTCGAGCAGCAGGATGTCGGGGCTCTTGGCCTTCATCGCCGCGAGGGCCTCCTCCCCTGTGGAGGCGGAGCGCACGGAGAAAGAGACGGTCTCGCCGAAGTCGGGCAGCGGCACCGAGAAGCCTTCCAGGGAGCGCTCCGCGCCTGTGCGCATGCCGGCTTCGTCGTCGACGATGAGTATGTCCAGCTGGTGGACGGGCAGCGGATCAGGCATGACGCTCACCCGCGCCCATCAGGCGCTTAAGCTCGGCTTTGAGCTGCTCGAAGCGCAGCTCTTTGTGTATGATGGCGTCGGCCTTGATCCAGGACTTCGGGTCGTGCGCCTTGTCGAAGTAGTAGCCGGTCTCCTTGGTGACCGAGGTCACCAGGATGACCGGGATCTTCGCGTCCATCTTCTTGATCTTGTGGCTGAGCACGAAGCCGGAATCGGGGTTCTCCATCATCAGGTCCAGCACGGCCGCGCTGAAGGCGCCGGGCTTTATCATGGGTTCGGCCTCTTTCTGAGTCGAGGCGGACACCACTTCGTAGTTCTCGGATTCTAGATAGATCTTCATCTGGTCCATCATGTCCGGGTCGTCCTCCACCACGAGGATCTTGATCTTGGCTTTTTCGGTCATAGTATTCTCCTGTAGCTCCTTAAATCATTTTAGCGGCGTTTCGGTCTTCATCTTTATGGCCCCGGCGTTCTTCGCCACCCTCGGCAGCTTCACCGTGAAAGTGGTGCCTGTCGGGCCTTTCGCCGCGTCCGAATTGCTCTCCACCGTGATGTTGCCGCGGTGTACCTTGATGATGCCGTAGGAGACCGCCAGGCCCAGGCCGGTGCCTTTTCCTATCTGCTTGGTGGTGAAAAAGGGCTCGAAGACTCTCTTGAAGTTTTCCTGCTTTATGCCGCAGCCGGTATCCGAAACGCTGAAGCAGACGTTCTCGCGCTCGGCGAAGGTGCGTATGGTAAGAGCGCCGGTATTGCCCATGGCCTCCAGCGCGTTGGTCACCAGGTTGGCCAGCACCTGTATGACCTGGTCCGAATCCATCTCGGCCTGCAGGTCCTCTCCGGAACGGCTCACCGTGATCCTTACGGCGGCGGGCATCGGGGCGGTCTTGAAGTAGCTGTCTATCAGCCGCACCAGGCTGGTCTGCCTGAAAAAGGGTTTGTTCTTGCGGGCGAAGTTCAGCAGCCCGCCCACGATCTTTTTGCAGCGGTCGGCCTGCTCGGTTATCATCTTCGCGTCGGCGAAGGTGCGGGAATCCTTCTGGCACTGCTCGGCCAGCAGGTGGGAATAAAGCAGCACCACGCCGAGCGGGTTGTTGAGCTCGTGCGCCACGCCGGCGGCCAGCTGTCCCATGCTCGCCATCTTCTCGGACTGCATCAGGGCCTGGCGGGTTTTGCCCAGCTGGTTGTAGGAAAGGGTCAGCTCGTCGGCGGTGCTCTTCAGCCGGTCGATGGTGTAGGGCAGGCACATCTCGCTTTCGGCTATGCCGCGGATGATGGCTATGGCGTGCTCTACGCAGTTGGGGTAGCCGCAGGCGCCGCAGTTCAGCTCGTCTTCCGGCTTCACCTTGCCCATCTTGGCCAGAACGCCCTTCAGCTCTTCCTTATTGGGCTGCTTCATGCGCCGGTCCTCGGCCGCGAAGGAGGCGGAGTAGCCCATGCCGCGGAAGCGGCGCACCGATTCTTCCCATTCGTTGAGCTGGATGCTGAAGTAGCTCTTGCGCGCGTAGCGGCGCAGCGCGGCCTCGCGGGCGTGCTTCGAGGACTTTACGCTTATGCCGGGGCCCATGATGCAGCCGTTGCAGCAGAGCAGGTCTATGAAATCGGCGTCTATGTCGCCATGCGCCAGGTTCTTCAGTACCTCCGGGAAGTTCTCGAGGCCTTCCGAGGACAGGAAACGCCCGCTCATCAGGTCTTCCTGCAGCTCGGCGGAGTTGAGCAGTCCCCCGCCCATGGGATAGAGGACGCCCTTGGCGGGATGCGGCGGATCGAACTGTGAATCCAGGGCGGTATTCCTGTCGACGCCGGCGTCCTTGAAGATGGAGCGGAGCTCTACGAAAGTCAGGGATTCTTCGAGGTCGGCCAGGTTGCGGAAAGTTTCCTCTTTCTTCGCCACGCAGGGGCCGATGAAAACCACCCTGACGTCGCGCCCGTACATCTCGTGAATGACGCGGGCCTCGGCGACCATCGGCGAAACGATGGGCGCCAGGTTGGGCACCAGCCCGGGGTGGTATTTCTCGACGAAGGAGACCACGGCGGGGCAGGCCGTGCTGATGAATTTCTTCCCGGGATTCTCGTTGATCAGTTTGCGGTACTGCATCGAGACCATGTCCGCGCCGAAAGCGACTTCGCAGACGTATTTGAAACCCAGCGCCTTGAGCATGCCGGCGAACCGCTGCGGGTCTATTCCGCCGAATTCAACGGGAAAACTCGGGGCCAGCGCCGCGGCTACCGGCGAGCCGCTCTTAAGGAGGGCCTTTACGGCGCGGGTGGAGTCGAGCGTCTCCTTCGCGCCGCGGCTGCACATCAGGACGCAGTTGGCGCAGCTGATGCAGCGCTCCTTTATTACTTCAGCCTGGCCGGCGGAGATGCGGATGGCTTTCGCGGGGCAGCCCCGGACGCAGGTATAGCACGCCTTGCAGCGTTCCTTTATAGTCCTCACCAGAGGTTCATTGTCGTGTGTCATATGCGTAGGCTGACTTTTGCCCGGGTGTCTTACTCCGCTGCGCGGAACTTTAAGCCATGTCGGCGGCCTTCCGCTTCGCGTACTTCGTGTGCAGGAGGTGGTGGCTCTTCTCGCCGAGGGGCTTGCCGAGGAACTCCTTGTACAGCGACTGCACGGCCTTGTTGGCGTGGGAGGTGCGGAGTTTTTCGGTGGCGTCTATCGTGTACAGCGCCTTCATGCGCTCGACGATGGCGGCCTTATTCCGGGCGAAAGGCTGGCCGCCGCCGTTGATGCAGCCGCCGGGGCAGGTCATGACCTCGATGAAGTGGAGGTCCTTCCGGCCGTTCCTGATCTCGTCGATCAGCTTGCGGGCGTTGCCGAGGCCGCTGACGGCCGCCACACCCACTTCGAGCGCGCCTATCTTCAGTTTCGCTTCCTTTATGCCGGCCTGGCCGCGCACGGCCTCGACTTTGAGCGTGCCCAGTTCTTTGCCCGTGAGCATGAAATGGGCGGTTCGCAGGGCGGCTTCCATCACCCCGCCGGAGGCGCCGAACAGCTTGCCCGCGCTGCTGCGGTCGCCGAAAGGCATGTCCGGCTCCTCGGGCTGGAGCGTCTTGAGATCGATGCCGTAGATACGCAGCATCTGCGCGAGCTCGCGCGTGGTAAGGACGGCGTCGATGTCGGGATAGCCCTCGCGGCCCATTTCGGGACGGGTCACTTCGAATTTCTTGGCGGTACAGGGCATGACCGAGACGCTGAACATCTTCCCGGCGTTAAGCCCCTGCTTCTTCGCGTAGTAGGTCTTTATCATCGCGCCGAGCATCTGCTGCGGGCTCTTGCAGGTGGAGAGGTTCCCCAGCATCTCGGGGTGGAAGGTCTCCACGAACTTGATCCAGCCGGGCGAGCAGGAGGTCATCATGGGCAGGACGCCGCCGTTCTTTATCCGGTGCGCCAGTTCGGAGGCTTCCTCCATTATGGTGAGGTCGGCGGCGAAAGAAGTGTCGAAGACGGCTTTGAAGCCCATCTTGCGGAAGGCCGCGGTCATCACTCCGTTCACGTCGCTGCCGGCCGGGAGGCCGAACTCCTCTGCCAGCGAGACCGAGATGGAGGGCGCGTGCTGCACCACGACGTACTTGTCCTTGTCGGAGAGGGCGTCCATCACCGGCTGGATGTCGCTCTTTTCCATCAGGGCGCCGGTGGGGCAGACGTTGATGCACTGCCCGCAGTTGACGCACGAGGAGACGTTGAGGCTGGAATCGAAGGCGCAGCCGACAAAGGAATCGGAGCCGCGCTTTACGAAGTCTATGCAGGCCACGCTCTGCACTTCCTCGCAGACGCGCACGCATTTGCCGCACAGGATGCATTTGTCGGGGTCGCGGGAGATGGAGGGGCTGGAAATGTCGAGCGGCTTCTTCTTCTTGACCACGGGGAAGCGGCGGCTGGTGACGCCGTAATCGCGGCTGAGGCGGTTCAGGTCGCACGTGGGCTGCTTGGAGCAGTAGAGGCAGTCGTCCGGGTGCGAGCCCAGCAGCAGTTCGACTACGGTCTTGCGGGCGTTTATCACGCGCGGGCTGTTGGTGTGGATCTTCATCCCTTCGCCGGCGGGGAAAGAGCAGCTGGGGATCAGGTTTCCCTGCCCCTCTACTTCCACCACGCAGATGCGGCAGGCGCCCGAAGGCAGCATGCCTTCCATGTGGCAGAGCGTGGGCACGTTGATGCCCTCGCGGCGCAGCACGGTGAGCAGGGTTTCCCCCGCCTGGGCCTCTACGGACTTTCCGTTGACGGTCAGTTTCATGGTTGTGTACCTCAGGCCGCGTTGACGGCCTTGAATTTGCAGACGGTCCTGCAGGAGCCGCAGGAGATGCATTTCTCGGCGATAATGTAATGGGGGACCTTCGGTTTCCCCGCGATAGCCTGCGTCGGGCAGCCTTTCGCGCAGAGCGTGCAGCCCTTGCATTTTCCGGAGTCTATCGAGAATTCCAGCATCTCGGTGCAGGCGCCGGCCGGGCACTTGCGCTCGAAGATGTGGGACTCGTACTCGTCGCGGAACCAGCGCAGCGTGGACAGCACCGGGTTCGGCGCGCTCTGGCCCAGGCCGCAGAGGCTGGTCTCGCGGATCACCTGCGAGAGGTTCTCCAGGTTGATGATCCCCGAGAAGCGGGCCAGGGTGTCGGCCTCTTTCTCGCCGCGGCGGTGGCGGGTGATGGCTTTAAGTATCTCCAGCATCCGCAGCGTGCCTTCCCGGCAGGGAATGCATTTGCCGCAGGACTCGCGCTTGATGAAGTCCATGAAGAACTTGGCCACGTCCACCATGCAGGTCTTCTCGTCCATCACGACGAGGCCCCCGGAGCCCATCATCGCGCCCACGGTCTTCAGGGATTCGTAGTCCACCTGGATATCCATGTGGCTCATGGGGATGCAGCCGCCCGACGGGCCGCCTATCTGCACGGCTTTGAAGGCCAGGCCGTTCTCTATGCCGCCGCCGATGTCGAAGACTATTTCCCTCAGGGTCGTGCCCATCGGGATCTCGACGAGGCCGGTGCGGTTCACCTTGCCGGAGAGCGCGAAGACCTTGGTGCCCTTGGAGCCCTTTGTGCCGATAGCGGCGAAAGCCTGCGGGCCCAGCGCCATTATCTCCGGGACGTTCGCAAAAGTCTCGACGTTGTTGATGACGGTGGGCTTGCCGAAGAGGCCCTTGACCGCGGGATAGGGCGGGCGGGGCTTGGGCATGCCGCGGCGGCCTTCGATGCTGTTCATGAGGGCGGTCTCTTCTCCGCAGACGAAGGCGCCGGCCCCCATCTTGATTATCACGTCCAGGTCGAAGCCGCTGCCGTAGATGTTCTCGCCCAGCAGGCCGTAAGCCTTGGCGTCCGCTATGGCTTTTTTCAGGTTCTTTATGGCCAGCGGGTATTCGGCGCGTATATAGACGTAGGCTTTCGAAGCGTGGATGGCGTAAGCGCCGATGGCTATCCCCTCGAGGACGCGGTGCGGGTCGCCCTCTATGACGGAGCGGTCCATGAAAGCGCCGGGGTCGCCCTCGTCGGCGTTGCAGATGATGTATTTCTGGTCGGCGTCGGAAGCGAGGGCGATCTTCCATTTTTTGCCGGTGGGGAAGCCCCCGCCGCCGCGGCCGCGCAGGCCGCTGGCCTCCACCGCGTCGCAGGCCTGGGCCGGCGTCATGGTGTGGATAACTTTGAGGAAGGGCCCGTAGCCGCCGCGGGCGATATGTTCCGGCAGCGAGAGCGGGTCCACTATGCCGACGTGCTTCAGGACGAAGCGCTTCTGCTTGGAAAAGAAAGGGTGCTCGCTCATCAGGGGCACCTTGGGCCAGCTCTTGTTCCCGTCCTCGAACTGCCCCAGCACGTATTCCTTCAGCGGGGCCTTTTCCCTGAAGACCGAATCCAGCAGGGCCGGGGTGACGTCGCCGGTGGCGCGCTGGAAGGAAACTCGGGACTGTCCCGGCAGCTGCACGTCGAGCAGCGGCTCGGCGGCGCAGTAGCCGATGCAGCCCACTTCGAGGATGTCGGCCTCCAGCTTGTTCTCGTTAATGTATTTCCTGGCGGCTTCCCGGGTCCTCGCCGCGCCGGCGGCCAGGCCGCAGGTGCCCGCGCCTATGTAAATTATCGCGCGGGAGGGATTTTCCCTCCTGTGCTCCGCCGCTCTGGCGGCAAAATCTTCGGACCCGAAGGCCCGGGTGAGGAAAGCTTTGCGGGCCGAGGCCGGTACGCCGGAGAGGTTGCGGTCGATGATGCCGTTATTTTGCGCCATTGGAGTTCTCCGTTTTCCTGATGTCTTCCACGAGCTTGCGCAGCTTGTCGGCTGTGACCTTGGCGTGGAATTCGCCGTTTATGCTGATGACGGGGGCCAGACCGCAGGCGCCGATGCAGGCCACCACTTCGATGCTGAACAGCCCGTCGCGCGTAGTGTCGCCGGCTTTTATCGCGAGCACCTCCTCGCACATCTTGAGTATGGCGGCGGAGCCTTTCACGTGGCAGGCCGTGCCGCGGCAGATCAGGATGTGGTGCCGGCCGACCGGCTTGAACCTGAACTGGTTGTAGAACGTGGCGACGCCGTAGACCTTGCTGGCCGGTATGTTCAGGTGCTTCGCCACTTTAAGCGCCGCCGGCTTCGAGATAAAGCCGTCGGCGGCCTGGACGTCCTGAAGGATCGGGATCAGCTTGTCCCGCTTCGCGAAACTGTAGTTTTCAAGGACTTTTTCCACCTTGCTCGGGGCGCTCATCTTAGTTGCTCCTTGAGTGTGTTCTTACGGGCGAAATACGCCACTTTTTCTATCGAGAGGGTGATGTCTATCTGCTCCAGGAAGATCCCCGGCGGCACCTTGATCTGCACGGGGGCGAAATTGATCATCCCCCGCACCCCGGCGCGGACCAGGGCGTCGGCCGCTTCCTGCGCGGCGGAGGCTGGCACCGTGATGATGCCGACCGCCGCCTTCTCCCGGGAGACGAATTTCTCCAGCTGGCCGATGTGGTGTATCTGGCAGCCGGAGTAGACGCGGTCTATCTTCTCCGGGTCCTGGTCGAAGGCCGCCACTATGGAAAGGTTGGGCCTGCGCTTCAGGAAGTAGGAAAGTATGGCCTTTCCCAGGTTGCCCACCCCCACCAGCACCATCTTGGTAAGAGACGAGGATTCCAGGTGCGCGTAGAGTTCGGCCATGAACTCCTTGATAGGGTAGCCCCGCTGCGGGGTGCCCTTCAGCTTGAAGGTCATGAGGTCGCGCCGGACCTGTTCCGGCGAAACCCCTACCGCCGAGGCCAGCTCGTGCGAAAAGACGTACTCGGAGCCGGACTCCAGCCTGTTGTGCAGGACCTGGCAATAGCGGAAGAACCTCTCTACGGTGCGCTGCGGTATCTTCGTCATAAAGCTCCTTACCTGGTGCGGCCTTCCACGTTGACCTGGTCTTTCTTGAGCGCGAGCAGTTCATTGACCTTGGCCAGGAACTCCTTCGGCTTTATAGGCTTCTCCAGGAAGGCGTCCACGGGCAGGAATTCCCCGTCCTTCGCGCCGAACTTCTGGGGCGAGGTTTCGTTGACCGAAGTGAGCATCATGATCGGCACGTACTTGAGCGCCTCGGTGCGGCGGAACTTCTGCGCGGTGGCGAAGCCCTCGGTGGAATCGTCCATCATGACGTCGAGCACTATCAGGTCCGGTTTCCCCGTAAAAGCTTTCTCGAACCCTTCTTTGCCGTTGATCGCCGTCACAACGGTGTGGCCCTGGCCCTGCAGTACCACCTCGCAGGTATCCAGGATGTCCCTGTCGTCATCTATGCAGATTATCTTTGCCATACTTTCCTCCGGTTCTATCGTTAAGAATGTAACGCCGTAGCCCGCATCGTTATTTAATAACGTTATCTGATTAACGTTGACTACAGAAATAGTATACGTCATCGTTTGTTTTTTGTCAATACCTAATTCATGAGCGCAGTCTTACGTCGGGCGGGCATCGTTATCATTGCGTTATACCTTTAACCGTATCCATTGAGCGCCGTCGTTGTACGTCCTTCCAGCCGCGTTCAAGGCGCTCTTTGTAACGCTGCCTGCGCCCCCTCCTGCCGCGCCATTAACGATGCCCGCCGCGGTCCGGACGTTAAAAAGCGGAGGCCCGCCGGGGGCGGGCCTTTGGCGCGGAATTCTTGTCCGGGGTCAGCCGAAGCGCACCGCGCGCATCGAGAGCGAGGCGTGGTGGAAACCTTCGTAGGGGTAGGAGGCCTTGTCCTCTCCCCCCGCCCCAAGGGCGGCCAGGAAGGGCCAGTAATGGTCCGGGGTCGGGACGGAGAGCCGGCCGCCCGACAGATCTTCATAGCCGGCTAGTTCCGCCCGGCGGCCGGCGTCGATATATTCCTTAACCGACAGGTCGAAGCCCGTCGCCCACGGGAACGGCGGGGCGTCCATGTCCATATCCATCAGCGGGAGGTTGTGCACGATATTTCCGCTGCCGAGGATAAGCACGCCTTCCTCTCGCAGCGGGGCCAGCCGGCGCCCCAGGGCGTAGTGGGACGCCCCCGGCGCGCTATAATCCACGCTTAGCTGGCAGACCGGGATATCGGCGGCGGGGTACATCATCCGGAGGACGGTCCAGGCGCCGTGGTCCAGCCCGCGGGTATCGATGCCGGCGGCGGTCCCGGCGAGCGCGGAAGCGTCCTTCGCCAGTCCCCGGGCCGCGGGCGGCTCGTATTTGATGGAATAAAGTTCTTCGGGAAAGCCGTAGAAGTCGTGTATCGTGGAAAACTCTTTCGCCCCGTTCGCCCTTGTTTCCCCTTCCGTGAGCCAATGGGCGGAAACGCAGAGTATCGCCCTTGGCCTGGGGAGGGCTTTCCCAAGCTCGCCCATGGCGCGGGTGAAGGAATTGTCCAGCGCGGCGTTCATCGGCGAGCCGTGCCCGACGAAAACGGCCGGCATACTTTCTTTCCTGGTCACAGTTTGAAGGGCAGCTTCATCTTGCCAGGCGAAAGGTTCTTCAGGAGCCCGTCGGCGAGGGCCGTGATCTTCGATTCGGAGTCCTTGAGCTTGCCTCCGAGTTCGGCCTGCTTGGAGGCCGCCAGCCCGTCCAGTTTTGAACGGTAGGGCTGAAGGGCTTCGTCTATTTTCTTCTGCGCCTCTTCCTGCGCCTTTTTCACCTCGGCGCCCATGGCGCCGCTGAAGGCTTTGGACAGGGCGTTCGCCAGATCGGTGTTTATCGAAAGCTTCGGGTTTTTGATCGTGCCGGAGATATCGGCCCCTATGCGCGCAGAAGTGAGCCCGGCGAAGGAGGCTTCCACGGCGGACCTGAGCGGAGCGGCCTTGATATTGTCGGCCTTCGGCTTGAACGAGGCCCCGGTAAGGCGCACCGCGGCTTTGCCGTCCAGGTTCTCCCCTTCCGTTTTGAGGGTCCCTTCGAAAGCCCCGGTGGCCCCGGTTATGTCCACCATGAACGAAGAAGCGGAACCCAGCTGAAGCTGTTTCACGGGCATGCCGGCGTACAGCAGCGAGGAATCGGTCTTTATCTCTTTCCCGGAGGCGTCCAGCGAGCATTTGAGATCCAGCCTGCGCGCGCCTTTCTCGCCCTTGATCACGGCGGTGGCCGGTTTGCCGTATAACCGGGGCTGCGTCGTCAGGCCTTTTATCTCGCCTTTGTATTCAAGCGGGTCTTCGGCGCCCAGCTCACCCGAGACGGACATGCTGCGTACGAGGAAATTGGGATAGCTCTCCGTCCTGGGGAAGTGCACTTCCCGGCCGCGCCGGGCCTCATTGCTCAGCGCGCCTTTAGAGCTGGAGGGCATGTATTTGCGCGCCAGGGCGATCCATTTCATGCCGGCCGCCGTTTTTTCGGCGATCACCGGGCCCGCCAGCATCCGGGCCAGGGACTGCGCATCCAGCGAAGGGAGCTTCAGTTTCGACATCACCGCCGCCAGGTCGCTCTTGCGGGCTTCGTCGACGGCCTTGAAGGAATCCTTCGCCTTGGCCAGCGCGGCTTCGGCGTCTTCCTTATCCTTTTTGAAATCCGCCGTCAGCTTTTTAACGTCTTTGGCGATATCGGCGTAGTCTTTGGCCTGCTTGACGAAGTTCCCGCCGCTCTTCGCTTTTTCATAGCGGGCCTGCAGCGCGTTCAGGGCGTCCTGGTATTTGGCGGGATTCACGCGCGCCGAGATATCCTGGTACTCCTTCTGGTAGCTTTCCTCAAGCTGTTTCGCCAGTTTAACGGACCCGAGTTCCGCGGGATCCACCTTGTAATCTTTCACGGCGTCCGTTTTGATGTCGGAAGCGCGGTCCAGCGCGAAATTCTTCGACTCTTCCTTTATCCCTTCGACCAGCCCGGAGGGCTCTTCCCTGACGAACGGCAGTTTGCCGGAGGTCTTGCGGGCCGTGCCGAAGCGCAGGCCCGAAAGGGAGGCGTTCTCGACGATGACCTTTTTCTGCAGCAGCGGGGCGCCCGCCGCCGAGAAAGACAGTTCCGAGAATTCAACGAGATTGCTGTATTCGGCCTTCGAGTTCGCCAGGGCGAACCCCGTCAGCTTCAGCGAGGGGTGCAGGAACTTCGTGTGAAGGGAGGCTATCTCCACTTTCGCTTTCGCTGCTTTTTCCAGACCTTTTATCATGCCCCACTTCAGCAGCGGGTCGAAGGCGAAGAAGAAAAAGGCCCAGACGAGAGCGAGGAGGATGAGGCGGGGAACGATGTATGATTTGCGCATATTACACCCCCGCCTTGAAATACCAGTCGAACATCCAGGAGGCTTTGAGCGCCTTGGCGAGCCTGGAGCTCATTACTTTTTCCCGGAATTTCTCGTTGTAGAGAACGCCGAAGCGCTTGCCGGCGAAATAGACGGGGGCCAGCAGGACGGCCCCGAGAACGAGCCCGCCCGGGACCACGGTGTTGTTGAAGCCGGTCCACGGAACGACGGGCATATTGTAAAGTTTCGTCCACAAGGGCCGCAGGGCTTCGCTGGTGAGCAGGGCGTAGCCGATGGGATCGCTCAGTTTGTCGAGCAGCGGGTTCAGCGCGCTCACGGCGAGCGCCGCCAGCAGGGCCATCGGGATATTGACGCGGGTCGCCATCACCAGCACGATCAGCAGCTGCGCGGTGAGCGTGGCCTTGGGCATCAGCCCGATAAGGAAGCCCAGGGCGATGCCGGCGCCGATCTGGCGCGGGTCCGTATCGCTGGTCAGTCCCTGGATGAATTGGCGGATAAGTCCGATTGGGTTCATATGTGGTTAATATAATAAAAGAATCGAGAACAAGCAAGCCTGCGCGGCGTTAAAGGTGCGGAAATTAATATTAGTATAATTAAGGGATGAAATTCCTGGAGATACTTCTTATCGCCCTCGGCCTTTCCATGGACGCCTTCGCCGTTTCAGTGGCGAGCGGCGCCACTATGAAGCGCCTGCACCTGCCCAACGCCCTTAAGATGGCCGTCTTTTTCGGCGGGTTCCAGGCGCTGATGCCGGTCCTGGGCTGGGCCGCCGGGCTCAGCATGAAGGATTTCATCTCGGGGTGGGACCACTGGATCGCTTTCGGGCTGCTCTCCGCCGTGGGCGGCAAGATGATCTACGAGGCTTTTAAGATACAGGAAGAAGAAGACTGCGGCGGTAAAACCTGCCCCTTCGACACCGGCACCCTCACTGTGCTGGCCATCGCCACCAGCATCGACGCCCTGGCCGTCGGGCTGACTTTCTCCATGCTGCAGGTTTCGATCATTGCGCCGGTGCTGATAATAGGGCTGGTGACCTTCCTGATGTCCGTGGCCGGGGTCAAACTGGGCTCGACGGGAGGCCACTTCTTCGAGCACAAGATGGAGGCGGCCGGCGGCTTTATCCTGATAGCGATAGGCCTTAAGATCCTGCTCGGGCACCTCGGGCTTTTCTGAGCCCTTATTTTTCCTTTTCCTTGAACCACTTCTCTTTGCCGTACAGCTTCTGGATGCAGTCCTCGCAGAGGCCGTGCGTGAACCTGGCGTTCGACCGCTCCTCGAGATAGACCTCCACCTTCTGCCAGAAGCCCTTGTCGTCGCGGATCTTCTTGCACTGCGCGCAGATAGGGATCAGGCCCTGCAGGGTCCGCACTTCCTTCGCCTGTTCCTCGAGCAGGAGGTTCTTGCCGATCAGGGACAGGTGGCTCGTGATGATCTCGCTGAATTCCTCCATCAGCCTTATTATCGGCCCCTCGAACTTGTTCGATTTCCTGTCGAAAAGGCAGATGCTGCCGAAGATGTCACCGTCGGGATGGAAGACCGGGACGCCGGCGTAGGCTATATACCCGGCCTTGGCGCCGTCGCTGTCCTTCCAGAAATCGCTTTTTCCGGCGTCGGGGATGATCAGCTTTTCCCGCGCCTGTATGACCGCCGCGCAGTAGATCCTGAGGCCCGGCGTCATCTTGATCACTTCGTCCTGCTTGAAGGGCAGGTCCGGGCCCTGGCTCGTGCCTATCACCCGGATGGTATCTCCCTCTACGATATTTATCGTGGCGGCGGGGACGCAGGCCACCTGGGCCAGCAGGTCGGCGATGTTCCGCCACTTCAGCACCGCTATGTCGGGAATGCGCAGTTTTTTTATATCGGACATGTTGCCTCTCAGACCGGCAGTTTAGAGACGGTGACCCAGTAGAGCTCGAACTTCCTCGCGAGCTCCAGGTATTCCTCCAGCGACGCGGGCTTGGTTATGTACGAGGCCGCCCCGCTTTCGTAGCTGCGCACTACATCCTCGTGCCTGGACGAGGTGGTGAGCATCACCACCGGGATCGCGCGCAGCGAGGGGTCCGCTTTGAGGCGCTTCAGGAGCGCTATGCCGTCCATCAGCGGCAGGGTGATATCCAGCAGTATCAGCGACGGGCGCAGCGGCTTCTGTCCCCCCCGGGTGCCCGAGGCGGAAAGCATGTCCAGGGCCTCCTGGCCGTCGCGGGCGATGTGCACCGTGGAGATGAACTTGAATTCCTTGAAGGCCCGCTGGGCTATAAGCACGTCGTCGTCGTTATCCTCCACCAGCAGTACGCTGAGTTTTTCGCTTTCGTTGGTCATCATTCCTCCCGGCCGCTGAAAAGATTACCGCATCCCGCTGCCCGCCCGCTCCGCGCAAAGGCGCCTGGCTACGTCTTTTTGCGCAGGTCCGCAGGGATCAGGGCGTAGAACACCGACCCCTTCCCTTCCTCGGATTCAACCCAGATCTTGCCGCTGTGTTCCTCCACTATCTTTTTCACTATCGCCAGCCCCGCCCCTGTCCCGCCGCCGTATTCCTGGCGCGAGTGCAGGCGCTTGAACATCTTGAAGATCTCGTCGAAGTACTGGCTGGGGATGCCTATGCCGTTGTCCTTCACCGCGAACTTCCAGTAGTATTCGCCGAACTTTTCCGCGCTTACCTCTATCTCCGGCACGGGCTTGTCGTTGTATTTCACGGCGTTGCTGATCAGGTTCTGGAAGAACTGGCGCATCTTGACCGGGTCGCAGAAGATCTCCGGAAGATTCTCGGACATCTTTACCACCGCTTTGCGTTCTTCTATCAGGGTGGAAAGCCCGGCCACCGCCTCTTCGGCCAGTTTCGCGGTGGACGCGCTTTCGTAGGGGTTCCGCACGCGGGCCACCCGCGCGTAGCTGAGCAGATCGTCGATAAGGCGGCGCATGCGGCCGGTGGCTTTTACCACCCTGGCCAGGTAGTCCCCGGCCTGCGGCTCCAGCTTGGAGGCGTAATCCGAAAGCAGGATGCCGGAGAACATCTCTATCCCGCGCAGCGGCTCTTTCAGGTCATGGGAGACCGTGTGGGCGAAGGCGTCCAGCTCGCTGTTTACCGTCTCCACTTCCTTCAGGTACTGCGCCAGCCGGGCCTCGGATTCTTTGTGCTGGGTCGTATCCTTCAGGACCGTCACCACCTGCCTGCGGCCCTCCAGGCCGATGAAAGCCGCGGAAAGCATCACCGGGAGGCTTTTGCCGCTATTGGTCTTGAACCACAGGTCCAGCTCTTTGATGCGCCCGCTCCAGGACAGCAGGGCGAACGGCTCCGCCGCCCCTTCGGCCTGCGGCTCCAGCATTTCTTTGAGGTTCTGCGAGCCGGCAGGGAGGAAGTCGCAGCCCGCGAACTCCACGGCGGCGCGGTTGGCTTTTATGATATTGCCCGCTTCATCCGTGATGATCAGGGGGTCGGGCATGCTTTCCAGCACCGAGTCCAGGTATTGCTTCGAGACCGTGGTTTCGGCGAGCCCGCGGCTGAGCTTGTTGAAGCTTACCGCTACGTCCCCCAGTTCGTCGCGGGAAATGACCGGCACGGAAAAATCGTAGTCCCCGTCGCGCACTTTCCGTATGCCCTCTCTCAGCAGGGCGACCTGCCGCAGGATCACCCTGGCGAACAGGGCTGACAGCAGCGTGGCCGCGGCCGAGATCAGCAGGGCCAGCACGAGCAGGTTGAAGATTATGGCTTTTTCGGCCTTGCGGGCGGTGGTGAGAGGCAGGCCGGCCCGCAGGAAGCCCGCATTCCCTTCCGCTCCCTCCAGGCCCTGGAAGAGGATGTCTTCTCCCGTCGGACTTTTCTGTTTCGGCACCGGGATCACGGCGTCCACTATCTCTTCGCCGTTAAGGATGACCCGCCGGAAGAGCGGCGTGCCGGAGCGGATCCCTTTCTGCATCAGCTGGTCCGACAGCTTCGTGCCGGTCATCGCGACGTTGGTGTGGGCGATGACCGTGCCGTCGGCCGTTACCATCCCGCAGTAGACCGCTCCCGTTTTCTGGGCGAAGGCGTGCAGCACTTTTATCCCGTCCAGTTCCCTGGCCGAAAGAAATGCTTTCTGCAAAGCCGGTTTAAGGTCCGCCGCCGCGGAGACCGCCGAGTCGGTTATCTGCGCGCTCATCGCTTCGGAGACCGCCACTTTAGAGAAATAGATGTTCACGAAGAGCGCGGCCCCGATGAGCGCCAGAATGAAGACTACCGTTTTCAGGTATAGTTTCATGGGAAGAGGTAGCTGGCCTCGCGGAGGATCTCCGCCGGGAATTCAAGGCCGCATTTCTTCGCGGCCGACGCGTTGAGGGTAAGTTCCACCTTGTCCGGGAAAATGACCGGCGCCGTCGCCCTCCCGGCCTGCAGCGCTTTCACGGCCTCCGCGGCGGCGCCGCCGATGTCGGCGAAACTCGTCCCGACCGAGGCGGCGGCGCTTTCGCGCGCGATGCCCTTCGTGGACCCGTAGAACGGGATGGAGTTGCTCCAGGAAAACTCGCGCAGTATCATGATGCTCTCCGGCGAGACCAGGAACGGGTCCGGCGGCAGCCAGAACGCGTCCATCTGCCCCAGGCCGCCGCGCAGCAGCCCCGGGAGCGCCTCCGCGTCGGCCGCTCTCACCGGCGTGACTTCGACGCCCAGCCTGGCCCCTTCCGCCTTGATGGTCTCCATGTAGGGCGCGAAGCCCGGCATCATCCAGAAAACCCGCAGCCGCTTCAGGGCAGGCTGTATCTCCTTAAGTTTCGAGAGTATCCGGGGAAAATCGGGGATCATGTTGATGCTCACGGTCCGGCCCTCTCTGCCCTCCGGGTTCAGGAGGAAGCCGGGCGCCATGCAGTAGACCACGTTCAGCCGGGACGGGTAGTGCCGGCTGGCGGCTTTGGACCCGAAGGCTACCACGGTTTTGGTTTCCGGAGAGAAGACGGGTTTTTCCGAAGAGGCGTCGCTGTACCTGACCGAGGCCCCGTGGGCAGCCTGGAAGGCCGAGAAAGCTTCCAGGTAGGCGCCGCTTTCCGAAGAAAGCACCGCGACCGTATCGTCGGCGGCTGGCGCCCGGGAGGCGAAGATAAGCAGGCAGGCGGCCGCCGCGCAGAGCGCGCTAGAACGCATAGGCCGCCCTCAGGAGGATCTCCCGGGATTCCGCGGGCAGAGGCATGTGCCCGCTGTCGTAAGCCTGGATGTAGCTGTAGCTTGCGCCGAACAGATTATGCGCCCCGAGGCCCAGTTCCAGGTTCCTGGCGAAGCAGTCCTTCATCGCGAAATAAATGTCGGCCTGGGTCAGGGCGCCGTACGCCCTGGTCTTTCCGGCCGACAGGAAGCCGTAGCGTTTTGAAAGATAGATGAGGGAAGGCGAGACGGTAAGTTTTTTCGTCAGCTGGTAGCGGGAGCTGAGCACCGCCTTGTACCTCGGGAAAGCCAGCATCGCCGAGGAGTCCGAAGGCGTCTCGTAGACTCCGGCCCTGTTCTTGGCGGCGGAATACGCCGAGAAGCCCAGCTCGACGTAATTCCCGTTCTCCTTGAATTTAAGCCCGGCCCCGCAGCCCCGGGTGCCGGTGCGCGGGAAGTTGCCGTAATGTTCCTGGCCGTCGAAGAAGAACACTATCGGGTGCTTTATCGTTATGTCGAAGGCGTTAGCGGACATGAACAGGTTCTCGCTGACCTTGTAGCCCGCCTCTAATTCCGCGGTAGTGGTCCGCTCCGGCTTTATGTCCGGCGTAAGCCTTATGTTCTCGATGGAAGGCGCGCGGAAAGCCCCGCTGTAGATGGCTTTGAAATTAAAATCGTTCACCAGCTTCGTCACGGCCAGCCTGGGAACGAAAGAGGACCCGCTGTGCGAGTTCCTGTCCAGCCTGCCCCCCGCCACGAGGTTGAAAATGTCCATGTCCAGCGCGGCCTGGGCGAAAAAAGCCAGGTTGTCATACTGCGCTTTGGTCCGGGTCCCGGGGTAGGAAGCGGCGGCGCCGGTAGCCGGCCCGACGTCCACCCTGTCGTGGGTCAGTTCCGCGCCTCCCAGGAGGCAGGCGGCGTCGGTCGGCTCGTAAAACGCGGTGAGCCCGCCCGTATATTGTTTTACCGTCTTGTCGTAGGGAAAATGGTCGTCCAGTTCCTTCCACGGCCGGGAGTACTGGTAGGCGAACCTGGGTTCCACCCTGAGGTGTTCGGCGGCGTGGAAAGCGTATTTCGCCTCGAAGGAATAGACCGGGAACCTTACCCTGGTCGCGCCGGTCGAGAGCAGCGTGGTGTACTGGTCCCTCTCCCGGAGGGCAAAGTCGTCGAGGATGAACCTCAGGGCGAGGCCTTTCCTCTCCAGGAAGAGGTTCAGGTTCTTCGACTCCAGGCTTGAATCCCGGTTCATGTCGTAGGAGTCTCCCGCGAGGTCGGTGTACCTCCTGTCGCTGCGCTGGGCGGCGGAGATATGCGCGAGGGCGGAAATTTTAGTGTCCCCGAGGATCTGGCCGAACTGGTAGCCGGCGAATTCCCTGCCCCGGGCGTCCCTCATCTGCCCGTACCCTCCGTAGACGCGGCTCCCGTTCAGCGCGCGCGGCGTCCTGGTCCTGATATTTATGACCGCGAGTTCGGCGAAGCCGCCGTAGATTACCGATCCCGGGCCCTTTATGATCTCTATCCGCTCTATCTGGTCCACCGGGAACCTGTCGTACTGCACCGTGGAATATAAAAGTTCGTTGTAGGGCTGGCCGTCCCAGAGCAGGAGTACCTTTCCCTCGTTGGCGGAGTTGCCCCTCACGCCGAGCCCCAGGTTGCCCTGGACGTCCACGGAGAATTCGAAATCAGGGACCAGCCGCAGGAGGTCTATGAGGTCCCTGGCCCCTGAAAGGCGGATATCCTCCGCGGTCATGACGGTGACGAGGCCCGGGGTTTCGCGCAGCCCTATGTCCGTGCGGGAGGCGACTGAAGTCTTGATATTGAGGATGTCTTCCAGGCTGGCGCGCTCGAAGCTGAAAAAATCCGATTCCTCGGTAGCGGCGGGTTCGGCCGACGCCCGGCCGGGCGCGGCGATGAACAGCAGGCAGAGTAAAAAACGGCTCACCCCCCCCATTGAAAAACAGCGCGGCCGGTTCATGCCCCTATTTTATAATATAAATGCGAAGTTTCATCTCCTAAATAAATTCCGGCCCGGCCGGCGAAGCCAAAAAGGAGGCGCCCGGCCCATGCGCCGGGCCGCCTATTTTTGTAGAATAAAAAGGATGAGCTATGACGTTATAATAGCCGGCGCGGGGATCACCGGCGCGGCCATCGCCCGGGAACTCTCCCGCTATAAGCTTAAACTCCTTGTGCTCGAAAAAGAAGCCGAGCCCGCCTTCGGCGTTTCCAAATCCAACAGCGGCATCATACACGCCGGCACCCAGAACCCCCCCGCTTCCCTGAAAGGCTGGCTTTGCGTCGAAGGCAACCGCCTGATGCGGGAGGAGCTTGCCGGGGACCTGGGCCTGAATTTCGTCCAGTGCGGCCAGCTGATAGTGGTATTCGACCTCGCCGACCTTCCTGAGCTGGAAAAGATCAAGGCCGAAGGCGAAGCGCTCGGCGTTAAAGGCCTGGAGCTGGCGGACCGGGCCTGGCTTGACGCCAATGAACCGAATCTCGGCCCCGAGGTCAAGGCCGCGCTCCTGGTGCCCTCGGCCGGCATCATCAGCCCCTACCGTTTTGTCTACGCCCTGGTGGAGAACGCCGTAAAGAACGGCGCGGAGCTTAAGACGTCCCGGAAGATATCGGCCATACGCCCGGCGGAGGGCGGCGGCTTCGAGGTCGTGGCCGGAGGCGAGGTCTTCAGAACCCGCTTCCTCGTGAACGCCGCCGGGCTTTACGCCGACGAGATCTCCGCGATGGCCGGGGCCCCGTCCTTCAAAATAAGCCCCCGCAAAGGCGAGGAATACCTGCTGGACAAAAAGCGGGAACACATCGCCAACCGGATAATTTTCCCGCTGCCGTCGAAGTCCTCCAAGGGCATCCTTATAATCAAGACCTCGGACGGCAACCCTATGATCGGCCCTACCGCGCACGACGTGCCGGACAAGGAGGACCTGTCCACGTCCGAAGAAGGACTGGCGGAAGTGCTGGCCGGCGCGCGCCGCATGATGCCTTCGATCTCGAAGAACGACATAATCGCCTATTTTTCCGGCCTGCGCCCGGTGGCGGGAAAAGATTTCGTGATCCGCCACGAGGATGCCGCCCCCGGCCTGGTGAACGCCGCCGGCATCCAGTCCCCGGGCCTTACCTCCGCCCCCGCGATAGCCGTGATGGTGGCCGGGATCCTTAAAGATCACGGCCTCAGGCTTGAGCCGAAAGAAGACTTTCACCGGCTGCGGCCGCGCCCGGTCCACCTGTTCCAGGTCCCGCTTGCCGAGACCCGCCGCCTGATAGAAAAGAACCCGGCGTACGGCGACATAGTCTGCCGGTGCGAGCTGGTTTCCGCCCAGGAGATCCGCGAGGCTTTAAAGCGCGGGGCGCGCACGCTGGACGGCGTCAAGTTCCGCACGCGCGCCCAGGCGGGCCGCTGCCACGGCGGCTTCTGCACCACGCGCATCATGAAGATCATGCACGAAGAGCTGGGCTTCCCGGTCACGGCGGTGACCAAGCGCGGCCCCGGTTCCGAATTGATAAAGGATGAACGAAAATGAACGTTATTTATCTGCGCCAGGGCACCCCCAGGGCCCGCAAGTTCATAAATAAAAAACTCCGCGGCGCCGAGCCGGCTTCGATCTACGACATAGAGGCCGGCGACTGCTGCCTGGCCCCGGCGCCCGTGAAGCGGCGGGACTACATGGTGACTTTCCTGGGCGACGTTTCCCCGGAGATGCTCGCTTTCATCTACACCAGCGGGCAGTGGGCGGGGCTGAACCAGAACTGAACTTTCGCCCCCGCGGCAAATCTATGAAGCAAAGGGAACTTGTTATCGTCGGTGGAGGGCCGGCCGGGATGGCCGCGGCGCTCGCCGCGCGCGCCGCCGGCGTGAAGGACGTGCTGCTGCTCGAGCGCGACCAGCACCTCGGCGGCATCCTCAACCAGTGCATCCACCCGGGCTTCGGCCTGCACCAGTTCAAGGCGGAGCTTACCGGCCCCGAGTACGCCGACCGCTTCGTAAGACTGGTAAAGGAAGACCACGCTATCGAGGTCAGCCTTCGCTCTTTCGCCGTAAAGCTCACCGGGGACAAAGAACTTTCCTACCTCCGGCCCGGCGCGCTCGAAGAGGTGAAAGCCCGCTCCGTCATACTGGCGACCGGCTGCCGCGAGCGCACCCGCGAAATGATCCATATCCCCGGGTCGCGCCCCGCCGGCGTCTACCCCGCCGGCCTGGCCCAGAAAATGGTGAACATGGAAGGCTGGATCCCGGGCCGCGAGGCGGTGATCGTGGGCTCAGGGGACATCGGCCTGATCATGGCCCGCCGCATGGCGCTGGAAGGCGTTTCGGTAAAAGCCGTGATCGAGATACAGAAGGTCAGCCGCGGCCTGGTCCGCAACGTCGTGCAGTGCCTCGAGGATTTCGGCATACCGCTTTACCTGCAGCACCGGGTTTCCATGATCCACGGCCGGGGCCGCGTCGAAAAAGTGGACGTGGTCAGGGTGGACGATGAACTTAAGGATATCCCGGGCTCCGGCTTCGAACTCGCCTGCGACACCGTGCTGGTCTCGGTCGGGCTCATCCCCGAGAACGAGCTCCTGGAGATGGCCGGAGCCGAGATCGACCGCCGGACCAATACGCCCGTGGCGGCCGGCGTGAACCTGACCTCGATACCCGGGGTCTTCGCCTGCGGGAACGCCTGCAAAGTTTACGACCTGGTGGACTGGGTCACCCGCGACAGCGAGCTGGCCGGTAAAATGGCGGCCGAATACCTCGGGGGGCCGCTCTCATGAAGAGAGCCATGACCTGCATCGCCTGCCCGCAGGGCTGCCTGCTCGAGCTCGAGGCCGACGGCTCCAGGCTGATAAGCGTCTCGGGCAACAAGTGCAAGCGCGGCGCGGCTTACGCCAGGCAGGAAATAGAAGCCCCCATGCGCACGTTCACCACTTCCGTCCTGACGCGCGGGCTGGAGCTGAAAATGCTGCCGGTGCGCAGCTCGAAGCCCATCCCGAAGGAAAAACTTTTCGAGGCCATGGACGCCGTGAAGCGGATCACCGTGACCTCCCCTGTGAAGGCCGGCACGGTCGTGGCTCCTGACCTGCTCGGGCTCGGCGCCGACCTGGTCGCCTGCCGCGGGCTCGATAAATTGTGAAATGTTTTGCGGTCCTGCTGGCGCTCCTCTGTCTTTCAGCCTGTTCCCCGGCGGGGAAGGAGAATAAAGCGATGGACGAGAGAAATAAAGAGCTTACCCCCCTCCAGTACGAGGTAACGAAGAAATGCGGCACCGAGCCGCCTTTCAAGAACGAGTATTGGGATAATAAGCGGGCCGGGATCTACGTGGATATCGAGACGGGGGAGGCGCTGTTCGCCTCCAGCGACAAGTTCGAGTCCGGTTCCGGCTGGCCCAGCTTCACCAGGCCCATAAAGACGGAGAGCATAGAAGAGAAAAAGGACGTCTCGCTGGGGATGCCCCGCATCGAAGTGCGCTCAAAGTCCAGCGACTCGCACCTGGGCCATGTCTTCCCCGACGGCCCCGGCCCGACGGGCCTGCGCTACTGCATCAATTCCGCGGCCCTGAAGTTCATCCCGCTCGAGGAAATGGAAAAAGCGGGCTACGGCAGATACATCCCGCTGGTAAAGACCGGGAAATAGCGGGCGCTATTTCTTTTCCTTGAACCAGCTTTCCTTCCCGTAAAGCTCCGTCATGCATTCCTTGCAGAGGCCGTGCGTAAAGCGGGCCCCGGAATGCTTTTCCAGGTAGGTTTCGACCTTCTCCCAGAAGCCCTTGTCGTCGCGTATCTTCTTGCACTTGGCGCACATCGGGATGAGGCCGCGCAGCGTGTCCGCTTCCTGGATGGCTTCTTCCAGTTTTTTTCGCTCGGTTATGTCCCTGGCGTTGGCCAGGATATATTTCTTCCCGTTGATTTCGGCCAGGTTGATGCTGACCTCGACCGGGTAAGAGGTCCCGTCGGCCCGGATATGCCGGCCTTCCAGCAGCAGCGTGCTGACGGCCATGATCCGCGCTTTAAGTTTCTCCCAGCCGCCGGGGCCGCTCGCCGCGGCCTGGATATCCGGGACTCCCATGCGCAGCAATGTTTTTCGCGGGTAGCCCAGCCGGCGGCAGGCGGTTTCGTTCATGTCCAGGAACGAGCCGTCCTCCGGGTCGACGATGAAAATGGCGTCGTTCGAGTTTTCGAGCAGTTTGCGGAACAGGGTCAGGTCGCTTGCGGCTTTCCTGATCTCCGTGATGTCGTTGATCACGCCCACCAGCACGTCTTCTCCCTCCTCATCCTTGAAGACCTGCTTGCGCGTGACTATAGTGTGCTTGACTCCGGCGGAATCCGTGAAGTCTTCCTCGTTGATGTTCTCTTTGCGCGAGGCGAAGACCTGATCGTCGCGGTCCCAGAAAACCTCGGCCTGTTCCTCCGGGAAGAAATCATGGTCGCTTTTGCCGAGCAGTTCTTCCATGCTCCGGCCCATGAAGTCGCAGTACGCCTTGTTCAGGTAGATCCAGCGGTGTTTCCGGTCCTTGACGAACACCGGGGAACCCACGGAGTTGAGGATCTGGGCGAAAAGTTTAGGTACTTCCAGGTTGGCCGCAGGGCTCTTTCGTGTTTTTTTCATATTTCCCCCAGAGCCCTAATTCTATAATAATCCGCGCCGTTTGACACGCCGCAGGAATATGTTTTAAATTATTAATGTAGCCGCAGTTAGTTTTCGATGGACAGGCCCTCCTGAACCACCTCACGGCGCAGTTTCTAAATACGGATTTCTTGAACCACATATGCCATTGGTCCTGCTTTCTTTGCTGATCCTCCTGCTAAGCGCCGCGCTGGCGCTTTGCCTCGGCGGCAAGCCCGCCCGGGCCCAGGACGCCGGCGCCTATGGCGCCGCGGCGGCTTCCCTGGCCGGCCTCGTCCCGGCGCTCAACGCGCTTCTCACGGGCAGTTCCGAAACGCTTTCCTTCCCCTGGCCCGTCCCGCTCGGTTCCTTTTCCTTCTCGCTCGACCCGCTCGCCGCCTTCTTCCTGGTCCCGCTCTTTATCCTGACCGGGCTGTCCGCGGTCTACGGCGTGGATTATCTTAAAAGCTACGCCGGAAAAAAACCGCTGGGCCTGTCCTGGGCCGCCTTCAATATCCTTACGGCGGCCATGGTCCTGGTGTTCACGGCGGGGAACGCCGTGCTTTTCATGCTCGGCTGGGAGCTCATGGCCGCGGCCTCCTTCCTGCTGGTGCTGTTCGAGCACGAAAAACCGCAGGTCCGACGGGCGGCTTTCATTTATCTTACGGCCGGCGGGGCCGGCGCGCTGATGCTGATGGCCGCCTTCTGCCTGCTCGGCGCGGGTTCCGCGGCGCTGGACTTCTCCTCTTTCCTCTCCCCCTCCCGCGGCGCGGCCTCCGCCGTATTCATCCTGGCTCTTTGCGGCTTCGGCCTTAAGGCCGGGTTCATCCCGCTGCATGTCTGGCTGCCCGAGGCCCACCCCGCCGCCCCCAGCCAGGTCTCGGCCGTGATGAGCGGCATAATGATAAAGACGGGGATCTACGGCCTTATCAGGGTGCTGGGGTTCATCAAGCCCTGGGAAGAATGGTGGGGCTGGACCCTGCTTATCATCGGCGCGGTCTCCTGCCTGCTCGGAGCTCTTTTCGCCCTGGCGCAGCATGAGCTTAAGCGGGTTCTGGCTTATTCCAGCATAGAGAACATCGGCATAATCCTTATGGCCCTGGGGCTTGGTGTGGTCGGCGTGGTCTGCGGGGCCGACACGCTGGCCGGGCTGGCTTTCGCCGGCGCGCTGCTGCACGTAGTGAACCACGCGCTTTTCAAAGGTCTTCTGTTCATGGGGGCGGGCTCGGTGCTGCACTCGGCCGGCACGGCCGAGCTCGAGGCCCTGGGCGGGCTCGCGAAGCGCATGCCGCGCACGGCGCCCCTGTTCCTCGCCGGCTCCGCAGCCGCCTGCGCTCTCCCGCCTTTCAACGGGTTCGCCGGGGAATTCCTCGTCTACCTGGGGGCTTTCCGCTCCCTGAATTCAGCCGGCTCTATAGCTTTGGCCGGGGTAGTTTCGGGCCTGGCGCTGGCCTCGGCCGGCGCGCTGGCCGCCGCGGCCTTTACGCGGGCCGGCGGCGCCGTTTTCCTCGGCGAGCCGCGCACCGCGCGGGCGGCCTCCGCGCACGAGGCGGGCCCGCTGATGATCTTCTCCATGCGCGCGCTGGCCCTCCTCTGCCTGCTGGCCGGCCTGGCGGGACCTTTCCTGCTCCTGCCGCTCGGGACGGCGGTCGCCTCGGGTTTCGGTCTCAAGGCTGCCCTCGGCGCCGCCGAAGCCGCGGCCGTGCCCCTTATTTATGTTTCGGCCGGCGGGCTGGTGCTCCTGGCGATGATAGCCCTGGCCGCGGCCAAGCGCCGCGCTTTCCTCGGCGCGAAAATTCCGTCGGAAGGCCCCACCTGGGACTGCGGCTACGCGGTCCCCACTTCCCGCATGCAGTACGGCGCCTCCTCCTTCTCCCAGCCGCTGACGGATTTCTTCCAGCCCATACTGCGCAAGCTCGGCCAATACCCGGTGATCTCGGAGTACTTCCCCGGGAAGGCTTCTTTCTCCGCCGAGGCCCAGGCCGTCTTTTACAATTCCGTCTATCTCCCCGCGGGGGCGCGCATCCGGGACCTGGCTTACAGGTTCAGCTGGATCCAGCACGGCAGGCTGCAGATCTACATAATGTATATCGTCGTGACGCTGATGGGGCTTTTGCTATGGAAATTATAAAGCCCCTCCTCCAATACCTGGCCGTGATGCTGCTTGCCCCGCTGCTGCTGGGCGTGATAAACCGCGTTAAGGCCCTTTTCGCCGGGCGCTGCGGCCAGCCCCTCCTCCAGCTTTATTTCGAGCTTTACAAACTTTTCATGAAGACCCCGGTCTACAGCCGTACGACCACCTGGGTGTTCAAGGCGGGGCCCGTTATCGGCGTGAGCGCGATGGTTACCGCGCTCGCCATCCTCCCCTTCGCGGGCCGTCCTTCCTTCCTGGCTTTCGACGGAGACTTCATTTTTCTTATCTACCTGCTCGGCCTCGCCCGCTTCGCCACCGTGCTGGCCGCGCTGGACACCGGCTCGGCTTTCGAGGGCATGGGCGCCAGCCGGGAGATGCAGTTCGCGGTTTTCGCCGAGCCCGCCTTCTTCCTGGGCCTGGCCGCGCTGGCGCGCGTCACCGGCCACAGCTCGCTCGCCGCTATGTTCGGCGTGCTTACCGGGGACCTGTGGCGCACCGCGGCGCCGGTGCTGGCGCTGCTGACCGCGTCTTTCTTTATCGTCCTGCTCGCCGAGAACTCCCGCGTGCCCGCCGACGACCCCAATACGCACCTCGAGCTCACGATGATCCACGAGGTGATGGTGCTGGACCACAGCGGCCCGGAGCTGGCGTATATCCTCTACGGGGCGGCGCTGAAGTTCTGGCTCTTCGGGTCGCTTATCGCCTGCATGGTGCTGCCGCGCCACAGCGGCTCCTGGGCGTTGGACTCCGGGCTGTTCATACTGGTGATGTTCGCGGTCGCGGCGGCGGTGGGTGTGGTGGAATCGGTCATAGCCAGGCTGCGCCTTATCAAAGTGCCTTACCTGCTTATTACGGCTTTCGCCTTCTCGGCGCTGGCGATGATATTCCAGATGGGAAGATAATTTTAGATGCATACTTTCGCCGAACTTATAATCGTGCTCGTGATACTCCTGGACCTGGCCCTGGCGGTCACCGGCGCGCTTTCTACCTGCATCAGGCTGGTGGCGCTGCAGGGCGTGGTGGCCGGGCTGCTGCCGCTGCTGGCCGGCGCCGGGGCGCCGCACACCCGGGCCGTGCTCTTCGCAGTGGTCATCATCACGCTGAAGGGCGCGGTTTTTCCCCGCCTGCTGATGCGCGCGCGCGACAAGAGCGGCGCCCGCAAGGACGTCGAGCCGCTTATCAGCTACCCCGCCTCCATCCTGCTCTGCCTCGGGGCTTTCATCGCCTCGTCCTGGCTGGGCTCGCGCCTGCCGCTGCCGCAGGCGGAGGTCGCCTGGATCGTGCCCGCTTCGCTCGCCACTATTTTCACCGGCTTCCTGCTGATCACCACGCGCAGCAAGGCCATCACCCAGGTGCTGGGCTACCTGGTGATCGAGAACGGGATCTATATCTTCGGCCTGGCGCTCTTCGTGGAGCAGCCGATGATGGTGGAACTGGCGATCCTGCTGGACGTATTCGTCGCGGTGTTCGTGATGGGCATAGCCATCTTCCATATCAGCCGCGAATTCGACCATATTGATACGGCGGAGCTTTCCGAGCTGAACGACTGGCGCCGCGGGGAGTACGGCAAATGATCCTCTCCCTGATGGTTCTGCCGCTGGCCGCCGGGATCATGGCTTTCATTATAAGGAGCGACCCCGCCCGGCGCACCCTGCTGCTGTGGACGGCCAGGGCTCATTTCCTGCTGACGGCGCTGATAATTTACGTTTACCTGCATTTCGGCTTCGTCTTCAGCGGGGAGCCGGCGGCCGCCGTGTGGTTCGACTACGACCCGCTGGGCCTGCTCTTCATAGGCATCACTTCCCTGCTGTTCCTCGGCGCCTCGCAGTACGCGGTGACCTACCTGGCCGCCGAGAAGCGCGACCCCGGCGAGGACGCCGACGACGGCTTCATCTTCAACAACGCGCCCGAAGCGGTCTTTACCGGCTGCCTGCTCCTGTTCCTGTCGGCCATGACCGCCGTGACGGCGAGCCGGCACATGGGCCTGCTCTGGGCTTCGGTGGAGGCTACCACCCTGCTCAGCGCGCCGCTCATCTATTTCCACAGGCACAAGCGCTCGCTGGAGGCCACCTGGAAATACCTGCTCATCTGCTCCGTCGGCATCGCCCTGGCGCTGATGGGGAACCTGTTCCTCGGTGCGGCCGGGCTTAAGACCGGCGCCGGGCTGGACCTGGCCGGCCTGCTCTCCAACTCCGGCGCGCTGGATAAGCCCCTCCTGAAGGCCGCGTTCCTTTTCCTCTTCGTCGGCTACGGGACCAAGATGGGCCTTTCCCCCTTCCACACCTGGCTGCCCGACGCGCACAGCGAGGCGCCCGCCGTGGTTTCCGCCCTTCTTTCCGGCGCGCTCCTTAACTGCGCCTTCCTCGGCATCCTGCGCGTGAACGCCGTCTGCTCCTCGGCCGGCCTGGCCGATTTCACCGGCGGCATCCTTATCCTTTTCGGGCTGTTCTCCATCGTTACGGCGGCCCTGTTCATGCTGGGCCAGCGGGACTATAAGCGCCTGCTCGCGTATTCGAGCATAGAGCATATGGGCATCCTGGCGCTGGGCATCGGCCTCGGCGGCGGCGCGGTTTTCGGCGCCATGCTGGGAGCGCTCAGCCATTCGCTGACCAAAGCCGGCCTGTTCTTCACCTCCGGCGTGGTGCTGGCCGCCGAGAAGACCAAGCGCATCGCCGATGTCCGCGGCCTGTGGCGCAGGGCCCCCCGCACCGCCGTGCTCTGGCTGGCCGGATTCTTCCTTATTACCGGCACCCCCCCTTCCGGCATCTTCCTGGCCAAGTTCATTATCCTCAAGGAGGCCGTGGCGCTGAAGCATTACTGGCTGGCCGGCTCCTACCTGCTCTTCCTGGCCATCCTGTTCGCCGGCATGGCCAGCGTTTTCATTTCCATGACTTTCGGCGAGCATGAGGCTAAACCCGGCGAGAAGCCGTTCGCGGAGCCGTCCGGCATGCTGGTTCCGGCGGCGGTCTTCTTCGCCTGCGTCATCTTCGCGGGGCTCTACATTCCGGGCTGGCTCGCCGGCCTGCTGCAGGGAGCGGCGGCTAATATTTCCGGTAAACTATGAAAGCAGAACATCTATCCAGTTTCAACTTCCCCGAGTCCGACCTGGACGCCCCGCTCTTTTTCGAGACGGCGGCCTCCCGGCTGGGCTCCGGCGGCAGGGCGCTGGCTTATTTCGCCGTGCCCGAGGGAGAAGCTCACCGCCTGGTGATGGCCGTGGGCTTCGACCGCGACGGGCGCATAGAGGTTTATTCCACGCTGATCTCCGGGCCTTTCAAGGCGCTCACCCCTTCTTTCCCCCAGCTGCATCTTTTCGAGCGGGAGATCTTCGAGCAGGCCGGGCTTAAGCCCGAGGGCCATCCGTGGCTGAAGCCGCTCCGCTTCAATACGCCGGGCGCGGTGCCCGGCGTGGCGGATTATTTCACCGTGCACGGCAGCCAGGTGCACGAGGTGGCCGTCGGCCCCGTGCACGCCGGCGTGATCGAACCGGGGCATTTCCGTTTCCAGTGCCACGGCGAGCGCGTTTTTCATCTGGAGATCATGCTGGGCTACCAGCACCGCGGGGTAGAGAAGAAGTTTATCGGAGGGCCGGACGGCCGCTCGCTGCATTACGCGGAAACCCTGGCCGGCGATACCACTATAGGCCACGGCTGGGCCTACTGCGGCGCGGTGGAGGCGCTGTGCGGCGTGAACGTGCCGCCCCGCGCGCAATTCCTGCGCGGGATCATGCTCGAACTCGAACGCCTGGCCAACCATACCGGGGACCTGGGGGCCCTCGCGGGCGACGTGGCTTTCCAGCCCACGGCCTCCTTTTGCGGCCGCCTGCGCGGCGACTTCCTTAATATGTCGGCCCTTATCTGCGGCAGCCGCTTCGGCCGGAACATGCTCAAGCCCGGCGGCGTGAATTTCGACCTGGACCCCGCGCTGATCCAGGAGCTCAGGGCGCGCCTCGAGCTCACGCTCCGCGACGTACAGAACGCCGTCTCCATGCTGTGGGAGACGGGCTCCGTGATCGACAGGTTCGAGGACACCGGCGTTATTTCCAAGCAGGTCGCCGAGGGACTGGGACTGGTGGGGCCGGCGGCGCGCGCCTCCGGCGTGGGGCTGGATACGCGGCGCAATTTCTCGAGCGGGCCTTATGAGGGCTTTACTCTCAGCGTCTCGGGCAGCGGGGACGTTTATTCCCGGGCCTATGTGCGCTGGCTGGAGATCCAGAAATCCGCCGAGCTCATCGCCGGGTGGCTGGATACGCTGCCCGCGGGGCCGGTGGAAGCGGAATGCGGGGACCTCAAGCCGGACAGCGCCGCGGTCTCGCTGGTGGAAGGCTGGCGCGGCCAGATCTGCCATTTCGCGCTGACCGGCCGCGACGGGAAGTTCCGGCATTATAAGGTCGTGGACCCGTCTTTCCATAACTGGCAGGGGCTGGCGCTGGCGCTCCGCAACGGCGAGATCTCCGATTTCCCGCTGTGCAATAAGAGCTTCAATCTTTCTTACTGCGGGCGTGACCTATGATAAAAGCTTTGATCGCGCGCTTAAAGCAGGGCTACCGCACGATGGATTTCCCTTCGGCCGGGCTCAAACTTCCGCCCCGCGGGCTGGGCCTGCCCAGGGTGAAGGCGGCGGGCCTGGAGAAGGCTGCCGCGGCCTGCCCTTACGGGGCTATTTCCGCCGGAGAGAATCCGGGGCTGGACCTGGGCCGCTGTATTTTCTGCGGCGCCTGCGCCAAGGCGGCGCCGGAGGCGGTGGAATTCACCCGTGAGTACAAGCTTTGCGCGTCCGGCCGTAAGGACCTGGTAATTACCGGCGGGGATTTTAAGCGGGCGGAGACGCTGGGGGCGGATCTGCGCAGGATGTTCGGGCGCTCCTTCAAGCTCCGCCAGGTCAGCGCCGGGGGTTGCGCCGGCTGCGAGGCCGACTGCAATGTGCTGCAGACCATAGGCTGGGACCTGGGCCGCTTCGGGGTGCAGTTCGCGGCTTCGCCGCGCCACGCCGACGGGCTGCTTATTACCGGCCCGGTCACGAAGAACATGGAGCTGGCCCTGCGCAAGACTTACGCGGCCGTTCCTTCCCCCAAGATCGTCATCGCCTGCGGCGCCTGCGCCATAGCCGGCGGGCCTTACGCCGGCCACGAAGAATGCGTCGGCATCCCCCCCGAGATCCCCGTTGACCTCTACATCCCCGGCTGCCCCCCTTCCCCCCTCACCATCCTCGACGGCATCCTCCGCCTCATCGGCAGAATAGATTAGAAGACCGCGAGATGCCAGGGTTCGGGGTCCTGCCGCCCGAACCGGCTTCCCGGTCCAGCCGCTCCACCCATCCCCTGCTAGGAAGGCGAGATGTAAACCTGCCGTTCACCTTACGCGGCTGGCCCAGAAAGCCGGTCCGTGCGTCACCCCTCCACAACGGGTTGCCAGTTCACTTATGGTTGCTGGCGGAGACCGTGCGGGCCGGTGAGAAAAACCTTCTTGAGCCCGACGCTTGCGTAAGCGCGGAGGGCGAGAGGTGAGTGAGGGCACGGTGTGCCCGAACGCGTTTTTCGAACCG
>Ga0079306_1000249_pt1 | contig 58169 bp, 49 predicted proteins | sample Methanotroph_Enr_FD_79181 | JGI IMG/M metagenome (GOLD analysis project Ga0079306, IMG submission 79181) | Enriched soil microbial communities from Old Woman Creek wetland in Ohio, USA - Methanotroph_Enrichment_5 | ecosystem: Environmental > Terrestrial > Soil > Wetlands | place: USA: Ohio... | reverse complement strand
TTAGAGCAATATATCGGCATTGTCAAAGACTGGTTGAGATTCTATAATCACGACAGAATTAGATTATCAAAATAAAAGACACGGTTTTTTATTCCGTGTCTACTTAACAGGGTTCACTTCAATTTCCGCGTTTTTATTTAATCATTTTTTCGTAAAGAGATAAATATTCTTGGGTCATTCGTTCTTTTGAGTAAGCCTCAATCCCGAGTCGAGAAATCTTCTCGTGGTCTAAACCCTCTTTACCCAACCAAGCTTTAACCGTGTTTGCAAGAAGATCGATATTCCCATAAGGCACAAATTCAGAGTATTCGTTGAGGGTAATCGATTCAGGGCCACCCGCTTGGAAACCGACCATCGGTGTCCCACAGCATAATGATTCGGCGCAGATCATGGAGAAGGCTTCACGTTTGCTCGTTAAAACGGTTAAATCAGCAAGTGAATAATACTCTGACATCTCACTGGGGGAAGCGACTTTTCCGACATTGATGATATTTGAAGGAAAAACGATATCTTTATCAGCGCCAATGACGATGATTTTGATGGGGTCTGATTTTAACTTTTCGGCTAAGCGAAGAATGTTATTCCCACCCTTCATCTCGTCACCGAAAACAGAGGAAACATAAAGAAGAATTTTATTATCTTTCAAATCGAGTTTGTTTTTGATTTCTGATGTGTCGCTTCGTTTGAATGCGGAGGTATCAATTCCGTTATTGATTGCCGAATGGCTGGCGTTTTTCATCATTGGCGACACTTTGGCGCGGTTCATGAGCCACGGAGAAACGGACACGACCTCTAAAGCCGAGAAGTCAGATAAAGCCTTGAACATCTTCTTCCAATAATGAGCCGTAAAGTCTAAACATAACGGACCGCCAAATTTCTTGAGATTGGGGCAATGGCCGCAACCGGTCCGCCATTTTTCGCAATCATCAGAATAACTGCAACTTCCGGTGAACATAAAATCTGCATGTAGCGTTAAGACGGTTTTGATTTGATGAACCTTTAAGTAGGTCATGATTCTTGGGATGCTAACAAAATAACCGTTGATGCACTGGAGATGGACGACATCCGGTTTAATTTGCTCAATCAAACGGATCACGCGGTGAGTACCCACAGGGACGCCACCATAAAAATTACCAGTAAAGAGTGACGCAAAATGCCAGATTTTAGCTTCTAAATCTGGTCTGGTGCGGTAGACATGGGCTTCATGAGCTTTTTTATCGTGCCCATAAATCACATAGGAATCAACACCATGCTCAAGAAGATAATGGTGAATGTTCGCCGTTATCCTTCCTGTGCTTCCGACGTTATAAACAACATTAATTTGTAGGATTTTCATTTTTAGCCCAAAGTTTGCTCGTATCGGCTTTTTTGATGTTCTCCACTAAATAATCATAGGCGCTGGCGTTGACCCCATCTAGAAGATGGTAGATATTTTCTTTTTCAGCAAGAGTAAAGACGAAGAACCAAAGCGAGGTGATATAGATAAAGATAATCGCCACTACTTTTAATCCAAGGGCAATCCAGCCGGTGAAAGGCAGTAGGTTAATCAACAGTCCGGCAAGTAAGGTAACAATCGCCGGGAAGAGTAAAGGCAGTAACGCCTTGACGAGGAAATCTTTGAAAGAAACATGGAGGCATTTCTTGTAGACGATATTGCATCCAATCACAAGTCCGGTGATGGCGGAGATGAAATAACCGATTGCCGCCCCGAGTGCGCCTAGGAAAGTAGCAAGTATCAACGTTAATGCCACATCAACGATAAAGGTCCCAATGAAGACCAGCGACCGGTATTTGAGTTGGTTAGTCGCAGAGAGCATTGTATTCAAAATAATTTGCGGTCCAGTAAAGATAATGGGAGTAATAATCAGAAGCGTGACCCAGTAAATACCGACAAAGCTCGGTCCAAGCCAGATGGTCAGAAGTTCTTGGCCGACAATCGCAAAGGCCACAATCAATAAAAGAATGATCGATAACTGATAACGGCTTGTCTTGATATATAAATCATTGAACTCTTTTCCGGTTTCTTTACGTACCACCATTCTTGCCACTTTGGCAATGAATAGGCCACCGAAAACGAGTGAGATTTCAAAGGCGTAATAATAGAACTGCATCGCGATGCTAAAGAGTGAGATTTGGACCGAGGTTTGGTCGGCCGCTGACGCCATCATAGCTCCATAGTCTGTAGTCGTTTTTCCGATGTTGCGGATAGACTCGATCGCGGATTGGCTCACCGAGGCCATCGCATGCGCATCCGGATGAGGCACGTAAACAATGCCAATGAACGAAGGGGCGAGATTGACCATGGCTTTTTCGATAATCGCGATGATAAATGCCCAGGTTGAGAAAACGATTAAATTCTTAAGCAGACCATTGTCTTTCATGACAAAAACCGGTTGGACATTATGTCTTTCTTGTAAGAAGACAATCTTGTAGGCGACGATAAAGACACTAGCCACGATTCGTGAAACGATGACCCAGTAAATTCCAAGATTAAAGACAAGCACGATGATGAGTAAAATAAGGTTGATGACACGCCGCAAAATATCGCCGTTTTTTTGAACGGCAAACCGTTCATAGGAATAGAGGATCCCGGATAAGGAAGTGAATGGTAAATTAACGACGCTCCAAATGGCCATGATGAGGAACGCATAACGGAAGATCGTGATATCGGCATCTGAGAATCCCGCAAACAATTGCCGGGCAAAGATTAACACAAGCGAGAAAATAACAAGCATTAGGCCATCAATAATTAAATAGATTAAAGATACTTGGCCGATAATTTCATTTGCCTTTTTCTGATCCTTATTGGCTAGGGCTTTAGTTAAGTACCGTGTGATCGTATCCTCTAGGCCGAAGTCATATCCAAACATAACGACCAGGGAAATGACGAGGCTGTAAATCGCGAATCTGCTCGTCCCAAGATTACTGATAAGCCAAGGATTAATAGCAAAGCCGGTGATGGCGACAAATAAGATTGCAAGATAACCAATTAAGGCGCCTTTTCCAATCCTACGGTTTGCTTGTTTTTCTTCTACTTGCGTGACTGGTTCTTCGTTGATTACTTTTTCGATTGGTTTAATTTCTTCTAGCAAAACCGCCTTATTTTCCGGTGCAGTACGTTCTGCAGATAACGGAATAAGCACGCAGGTTATGCTGATGATCATGCCCCAAGCGCTACTTTCAAAGAGCACAGTCGATTCCACCATAGAATGGATGCCAAGCGCAATCAAAACACAGAATGTGAAGTAACTGAGGAATTTATTATGTTTCCAAAGTTTAGCGGTTTTGTAAAAGACGTAGGTAAGCGCAGCAAGATAGGCAATGACTCTAATGAAACCGCCCTTAGCATACACATCAAATAAGCCGTTATGGAAGGCGGATGTTTGGTTCGCGACTTCTAACTCAAAACTGGTCGATGCCGCTAGAAAGATGTTTGCAAGGTGATCGCCATATCCAAATGCCGAACGCGAAAAGTTGGCAAGTAAATCAAAGATGTGACGGTAAATCGTAATACGTCCGGTGATGGTTTCAAATCCAACATTGAGAATCGTTGAGTTCAAATATCCGTAAAAAACAGTTTCCTTGAACAAGTCTCTTAATGGGGTAATCACAATAATGGCGGCAAATATGAGAAAAACGATGCCAAGCGTGATTGAAATGGCTAAAGCCGTTTTTTTATGACGTTTAAATAAGGCAACGAGTTCCCATAGACTAATCGCGATTAAGAAAAAGAATGCAATCGCAAGGCCGGTCTTGCACCGACTGGCAAAGAGGTTAAATAAGAAGAATGGGATGAGGAGTAAAAGCCATTTTTTCTTATGAATATAATACGAATAGATGACAAGGAAGATGCCGATCATCAGGTACTTGCCATAGGTGTTCTTGTGATCAAAGAATGATTGGATAATAACGTTCGGATCCGTGTTCAATATCGAAGCTTGTACATTAGAAAACTCAAAAACGAGGCTGTATATGCTAGCGAAAATGATGAATCCTAGGAAAAGATAAGCCAACATACGAATTTGATGTTTAAAGAAAACGGACTTTGGGAGAATGACAAGAAACACATACGCAGAGAAGAGATTTGAAAAGGCTTCGGCAATAGCGCTCACACGCGTCGTCCATCCAATAATGAGCGGAAAGCCAGTCACGATGTTTTCAGCGGAGACGGATTGGATAATGGTCAAATACGGGGTGGCCAAGATGACGACAACAGCTGCCAACCCCAAAATGAGTATCGGGATTAAAAACCGCCAATCGATTTTGATCTTGTTAACGATGGAGAGTAAGACAAAATAAACAATAAATATAATAAAGAGAAATCCCTTATACGCCATCGTAAAAGCATTTATGGTAAAAATGTTTGGTAAAAAGGAAATATATGGGACGGTTTGAGGCAAGATCATTAGGATAAAATAAGTAAATAAGAATGGGACAAGAAAACGATTCAAAAAGAAAAACTTCTCTTGAATCAATTTCTTTTCTTCTTCCCAATATTTCTTCATGGTTTTGACTTTCTCTTAGGTTTTTCCTAAAGCAACTAACTATTTTGTTCTGGGTATTGCGTATAGTCGAGAAGGTCAACGATCCATGGGTATTCTTCTCTTGGGGCATGGGTGTATGTCGATTCGGTAATCGAAGAATAAACCACCGCCTCGTCCTCGTAGAAATGTTCGGTAATGATAGAGGAAACAGCTTTGTTATCATTAATATCTAATTGGATATCCAGTTTGTAGCCATAGGCTTCGGTTGTTTCTTGAGTGACATAACTGATGTAAAGACTTACGCCGTCATCAGTTGTCACCCCAGAACGAAGAAGCTCATCGAAAGTATAACGAGTTCCGAAATTTTCAAAGTAGGTGTAATTGGCTTTTGGCATTCCAATGTAATAGGCTAAAGCGAAATTCGCATCATTATACTCAACAGAAATGCGGTAATTATATTCGGGGTCACCCTCATCATGAATAAAATGGATATAGCCATCGCGAATATATTTTTGTTCTTTGATGTCGAGATGAACACTTGGATAATCTTCAAAAGTCTGATCTTCTGTCCCGAGCGCTTCCATGATATCGCTCGTATATAAATGAGTAATCTTTTCACTATGGGAAGTCATGCCGAGGGAAGCTAAAGTCTCATCGGTGACACTGTCAACCACGGTCGTGCCAGTAAAATAATATTCAAGGAAGTTTCCGTAGGTGAAGAAAGCTTCCGCGGATAGGTCGCCCGCTGGTACGCTAGGCGAGAGTTCGGGAAATTCGCTGCTACTTGAGGTGACTCCACCACAAGAAATAAGCGTTTGGGTAAATAATAAGGCCAGAACCTTAAACGTTTTGTTCATCAGGATTCCTCCACTGCTAACTTTTTATATTATATTACTTTTATATAACAAAGAAAAACCCCCAATTTTCTATGCTGATTACTTGTTTGGATAAAGAAAACATCTCGTCAGTTCTTACGGGATGTTTGATGATGTCTAGAGTCGCATTATTTTCTGATAGAGTTCACAAGTAACGAGAAGCGTTCGGAAGGACTAAGCACAAGCGCGATAGAATCTTTATCGTAATACCGGGCAATGTCAACATTGGGCCATATTAAGGCATTCGTCGAGAGCGTTTCCGGATGGAATAGAGGCGGAATCACTGATAAGGAAGTCACTGTTACATCCATAATCGTGGGATTTTCAAAAAGTGCAATCCTGGCATCCATTTCCACAGCAAAAGTCCTTGCATCTCCTTTGATTAACGAAATTAGAGCGCTTAAGGTCGGTAGTGTTTTCAAACCAACGACGCCATTTTTCATTAGGCCGACAAAGCCAATCACGACGACCACCAAAAGAAAGACTAATGAGAGTGACGTTTGGGTTTCTTTTTGAACCATGTCTTGTGTCAGAACTTTACTATTCAACCATCCAACGAGGTAGAAGAAGTTGAAGATGACGAGTAAGACAAATGCGAAATAATAGATATCCATCAACCGAGCTGATCCGGGATCGCCCATGGCAAATAATGAGGGAGTTAACTGCGCGGAGAATAGTGCATAGGATCCAAGAATTACTAAGGTTGGATATTTAAAAGAAAACTTAGTGTTTTTAACGATGGATAAAAATAGCGGAAATAAGAGCATCAAAAAAGCAAAGATAACCAAATTGGTCCATTGAGCAAGAAGGATTAAACCATTATATAAAGCGTATACAATTGCGGTTAATGGTGCCATGGGCGTTAAAGAAGCCGCACGATAGACGTTTCCGGGGGCAAGCCCGCTCACGAGCATCCCGGTAATCATAATGATTAATGCTGAAAGAACAATCCAAAAAGTCTTTTGCTTTTTAACGAAAAGGAAACCACTCAGAAGTGCTAATAAAATAATGGATATCAATCCTGTCACGTAATTGCCACCGCTCAAGAAAATCGCCAGCAAAACTATTTCGATTGAACGAATAATAAACCATTTCTTTGAAGACGTTTTCAAAAGTTTTAATATGAGTCCAAGCATAAAAAGCATCACGGAATAAAAGAAAGTGTAATAGACATTCCCGTTATACCAATAGAAAGCCTCATTCGCATTTGGGATCAGTTGGATTGATAAAAATAGGACGATTGACGAGACAATGACCCATGTCCATTTATCGGCTTTTAGATACTGAACTATCAGAACATGCAAAAGATAACCTGTCGAAATAATCAACATGCCAAGCATGATGAATGTGGTTATGAAATAGAAGGAATTTCCAAAGATTGCGGGCTGCAGAGAAAATAAAAACACTGCAGAAAAAGTCCCCTGCCACACGTTGTAGAATGTTCTGACGGTTTCACAAGCTGCAAGAAGCACTTGAAAGATAGAGCCTGTTTCACGCCAAGCATGAACGGTGAGAACACTATAACTGTAATCATCAGCTGCTGCCCGATTATAAAAAGACAGAATGAATAAAGGGATTATAGAAAGGAAAAATGCACTGGCAAGAAATATCGCCAGTGTTTTTTTGCTTATCTTGAATTGAGTAAAAGATTCGACCACTCTTTTTATCTTCATGGGAATATCCCTCTTACGCGTTTAATTATAGTAAATTACTTATGTTTCAATTGCCGGGCTTCTCTTATTCCTTTTCGGAGGTAAGAATAAACGATTCCCCATGAAATGTTGATATATTTACGATGTTTAAAGAGCATCACTTTAATAAAAAACCAACGAGACAATAGGCCACCAAGATGGTAATACATTGCCCCTTGCGAAACGAAGAATTTCTCGTCATGTTTTTTGTACCAAGTCGATGCCTCTTGGTCGACAGTTCCTAGGACGATTTTGCTCACATAATTATAGCGAGTGTGTAGAAGTAATTCTTTAGAAAACATGCTATCTTCCCCACAATAGAACTGGGCTCCTGGGCCAAAGTCCTCATTAAACAATAATTTGTTTTTTAACAGGCTTTTGCGGGCAATAACTAACCCCCAGACGCCGTAAGAGATAACGTCTCGGTAGGTAGAAACACCATTACCATGCTGTCTAATCGGCCGCTCTTGATTTGGGGTCACCATATTAAAACGAATAGAGGTAAAGGTTTTATGTTTTTTGAACTCGGATTCAACTATTTCTTCATAACCTTTGGACATGACAACATCATCATCCATAAAGACGACTAAATCAGCGGTCGCTTCTTTGAGGATTACATTCCGATTACGGCTCACGCCGATATTTGATTGGTTAACAATTTTGACTTGGTGTCCCGAAATAAGCAAATTAAAAATTTCGTCTTTGCCGCATTGGTTGCCAAATATAGCGTCTCCGGTCAAATTCATCTTTTGATAGAGCGTTTGGATTTCGGGTAGTGTTTTATTCATCGTCGTCACAAGAACTTGAAGAGTCACTTTAAATCACCGCCTTGTCCTTTAATCGGCTTTCGGTTTAGATGCCGATAATATTTAAGTCCAGAAATGAACCAGTGCCACATATAGAAGCAACTTTTGAAAAAGCCAAGTTTCTCGATGCGATAAAATAATCGCCACTCATAACGGAGCATTTTCCATTTGTTATAGGAGACACTTCCGATATGAAGCCGGTAAGTTGCTAAGATTTCAGGATTTCCCAAGGCGAAAGGCGTCTTGGCTCTCAGCAGTTCGTAGAAACAAGCGATATCCTCGCGATACAGGGCTTTCTCCGGCATCAATGGTAAACCGACAGCGGAAGCATCAATCAAGACCGTAAGGCACGTTATTGGGTTGGTTTTGAGTATGCTCTTATAAGTCGTTCTGCTGGGAACGAAGTATTCGTCCGTTTTTCGAGGCGTCTTCCGAAGATATGAAGAATATACGAAGGGACACTTTGTTTCTTTCATGAATTTCAATTGAGACGAAAGAAAGTTTGACTCCCAAGTATCGTCACTATCAATGAAGCTGATATATTGACCGTTTGCTAGTCTCATGGCAGCATTCCGGCAAAGAGCGGCTCCGCTTTGTGGTTTGCCCTTATATTTCATCACGGTGATTCTCTCATCGGTTTTCGCAAAGGTCTCGGCAATCTCGATGCTCCTGTCAGTTGATCCGTCATCCACGATGAAAAGTTCCCAATTCTGATAATCTTGGGAAATCACTGAACGGATGGCTTCGCTTAGGTAAGCTTCTGCCTGATACATGGGCGTAATGATACTGACGAGTTCTTTTTCCATAAATCAATTATATCTTTTCGAGCTTAGCCTTGTTACTGGGCCGAAGCGTTTTATATTCTTTATAGATGTAAGACACACTCACGGAGATGGCGATACCGGATATCACAGCATTGACAATCAATAAATAATTGACGCTCCCTTGAAGCACAAAACAGAGGGCAACCTGAACAATAACGAGGGAGAATACCACGTAATTCCGCCACCCGGCATGAATCCGAACGAATTTACGGGTATCAAAATAACGATATAAATAGGTGAAAACAACGCTGACGAATGAAGAAATCACGATTCCATAAACGCCAAATGGTTTGATGAGTATGAAGCATAAGACGAGATTCAGTACTACACCGAGAATCGCGGATATCGTCGCGCCAGCAGTTTTTTTGACCGCTTGGTAAACGACATTGATGAACCCCGCAAAGCAGTTTAATATCATCGCGACCGATATGATCGGTACATATTTCCACGAAGCGTAATAAGAGGCGTCAACAAAAAATCGCGTAAAGGGCTCATTGAGCGTAATAAGAAGAGAAGTTAATACCAAGAAGACAACACCAATAAATTTATAAACACGTGAATAAAAATCGGTGAGTCCATTTTCTTCATAGTCTCCGATTGCGGAAATCATAAACGCCAAAGAAAAGTAACTAAATAAAGCAGCTAAATACCCCGGCAGTTTTCCAGCATAGGAATAGATCCCGGAAGCGGAAACATCGACGTAAGAAGTCACCATGATTTTATTGGTCATGTTGATCATCCACCAACTGGTGCTCGGGATAATCATGGGGATGGCAAACAAGATCATACGAGAAAATAATTTCTTGTCCTCATATTTGAAAGTTAAATACCTAAATAAGCCACATGCGATGAACAGGTAGATGGCTTCAGCGACATTAGCGAGGATAAAAGCATAGAGATAACCGGCAATCCCTAAGTGCATGAAGATAATAAAGGTAACGCTGAGAACGGAAAACACAATCGTATAGACAACATCGCCAATAATGTGATGCCCGACTTTTTGTAATCCGCGAGCAAAAGTACGACTGACTTCTTTAACTTGTGAGGTAAAAGACATAGCCACCAAGAGCAAGCCATATCCGCTGATGACAGTAATCTGGTTAAGAAGCGGAACAAACGCTAATAAAACCAGATTCCCGATAAATGAAACAAGTAATCCGATAGAATAGACCGATTTCTTGTCAGCATTCTTTTCCATCGCCATTCTAAAGACGGCTTCAGAAATCCCCATCGATAGGAATATCATCGATAAGTCGCTGGCGTTCGTCAAAATATCAAGTGTTCCGGATTCTCCGGTAGTTAAGTAGAAAGTAAATAAAGGAACAAAAACGAAAAGAACGATTTTACATAATAAACCGCCGAGGGTAAATAAGAATGTGTTCTTTGCCAGTTTATTCGTTCCAGGCATGCTTTTCTCTCCACTTTTGCATCTTGAGATTATATTTTTCTTCTTTAGCAATCTTCTTAATCATTCTATTTTTGAATCGACGATTAAGTTCTTTTTTATACCACGCCATAGGGATTTCGTTCAAATCATTCGTAACGGGTTTCTCAAGCGGCCAACTGAGAACAGGATTCCCTGGTTCATCTGTAGCAACGTCTCTCTTCAATTCGGCGATGTAGTCAGTCTTTTGCATACGAAACGTCATGATAGGTGCAACAATTAGAACCATTGATAACATAAAGGAATAAACGCTGGTGCTAGAAAGAATTGCCTCTTCGAATGTAGCATGGACACAGAAAGTAATGAACATCGCAATAAAAACAAATCTAGAATCTTTGTTATTTTTGCCGATTTTAAAATATACAACAAATAAATAAACAAACAACGCAAGATAAAGTGCGAGATAAAGGAGTCCCCCAATATTCGCAACTTGTAATAAGCCGTTATGGAAATAATAACTTTCATAATTATTAAAAACCATTACATTGCCAGTAAGAAATATGTTTGCGATTTTCTCTCCATAGCCAAAAAATAGATGCCAGCCTTGTAACAAATTAATGGCGGCTTGCCAAATCAAAACGCGACTATCTACTGTTCCAATACCATATTGGAACACAGAGACTGTTAAATAGTGATAAATCGTACTATTGATTGGAAGAATTTGAAGCGCCGGAATAGTTAATAAACAACCAAGGTAAACAATGAGAATGAGAGAAAATAATAGAAGAAAAGAATTAAAAATAATATTCCTTTCAAATCTGACAAAAACATAATAGATAAAAAGCAAAACAAACAAACCTGCAGCCGCAATAATTGGCGTTTTTGATAAAGTGGTAACTAAAAATGCAAACAGTAATGCAGTTATTCCAAACTGCCACTTGAATCGTGACTGTGAAGCCAGATAACAAGAAATCATGATACCACCAAGGAGATATTTACCATAAGTGTTTTTGTCTTCGAAAAAAGAATGGATGTTATATAAATATGGATTGTCTGAAGTGAACAGAGCAATAATGTTACCTTTTTCAAAAATAATCGAATAAAAACCGCTTATAACAAGAAAACCAAGCATTAAGTAAAAAAGAAGAAATAATTGTCTTTTAAACAATATGGTTTTCGGCAAAATAATGAAAAATATGTAAGTAAGAACAACAGTTGATAAAACTTGAAATAACCCAGCGATTTTTGTGGCTGTAGTAATAATTACTTCGTACTCAAGAAGTGTTCCCGTATTTAATGAAGAAAGTATCGTTGAGGAAGGAATTAGAGCGATAACAACTAGATTTGCTATGGCATATACTGCAATTGGAATGGCTAATTTCCAGTTGAATTTGAGATGATTGAAAACAAATATTATGGAAAAGAAAACGGACAATCCAATAAATAAAGCGCCTTTCCAGGCAAGCTCGATCAAAGACGAAGAAAAAATGTTGGGAAGAAAGGCAATGTTCGGGAGTATCGTAGGAAATAAGCTAAAAATAAAATATACGAAGAGAACGGGGGTTAGCCAATGATTGAGACGTAATTTACGGATTGGCGCAGTAATATTTATCGGCTTTTTCATTTGTTCCCTCGCTTTTTCGACTTCTTTGTAAAACATAATGCCATTATCAATTAATTGATGATTTTTTCTGAATAGTAATAATGACTGTTCGCCAAGATATTGACGGTATTCACTGCTTTCAATAATATTTCTAATACCTTTTTCAAGTTTACTTTTGGATGCGGCAAGGACAGTGGCTTCTTCTGTCTTTAAATATTGATAGAAAGCACAATATTCAGGTGCATAAACCAACGTCGGACGGCTTGATCCTAAAAGATCGGGTATTTTTGAAGAGAAAGAATTAGTAATGAGTCCCTTGATTTTTCGATTAAATGATTCGCAGTGGAAGACGATTGTTGCCTTATCAATAATCTCGGCAAGTTGCTTGGCCGGAACAGGTTCATGCAACACTATGCTTTGGTTCCTTTTTAATATTCTTAATGTTCTCTTACTTGCATTAGTTGGAAACACATCGAGGTGATATTTTGGATTGATCTTTCCCAAAGTATTTGCGATATCAATGAGCGAGTCTTTTCTTTTTAATGCTGAGGAAACGTTTCCTGCATAGAGAAAATATGGGGTTTCACCATTAATTGGTTGAGTAGATGGTTTTACGGACGAAGATAAGAAGATTGTTTTTACGGGAACATCAAACTCTGTATGAAATAAATCAGTTAATTTTTCATGATTGGTTATGACAGAAGCCGCTATTTGGACAGCCTGGTTATATGATTTTTTCAGCATTTTCAAACATTTTTGTGCATAGAATTTGAACCATGAGACTTTGTGAAAATATTCATCCTCAGAAGTGTATATCATGAGCGGCAGACTATATTTTTTTGCCAATTCCACAGCTATATCTATCATAAATGCTGATCGACTGGCATATAGAAGAACAACATCCGGATGAAAATCTTCAATAAAACGATACAAACCATCAAACGAGCCTTTTTTGTTTTTCCAAATGAGTTCACGAACATAGCGGGCAAATCCACTTTCGATTAGTTTCTTTTTTGAAAACAAAATCTTTTCAGAAAGAGAGGAAAATTTCGTGTTAGAGCCTTTTTCCGAGAGCAACGGAATCACCGTTGACCCCAGTAGTTGATGACGTCCAAAAACGCTCTTAAGTTTTTCTCTGTCCGTGATACGAAAACACTTTCCGGCAACATCAGTATCTGGTACTTCGGGCCGAATATAGAATTGGGCGATATTTTCTTTACTAAAGTTATGCAAAAGGGCTGCTAACGTTTTGCCATTTGCATTTTCGGACGATAACGCGTTATTCGAAATCACAAGAATCCTTGGTTGCATCATTTTCATCGCTTTGGATCGGCGGTTTGCCGTCTCAAGTCACCATGCTTTTTCAATCCATTGATTGCCCAACAGGAAAGATAATAGACGGAAGAAAAAAAGTTGATGTGTTCGACGCGCCGATAAACTCGCCACTGCCATTTAATCATTTTTTGTTTTTTCGAGGAAGCTGAGTTCCCATGAAGCCGATACATTGCGAGTACTTCTGGATTGCCATACGCATATTGGACTTTTTTAAGGATGCTCAGAAAACAGCCAAAATCTTCGCGTTTGTAAGCTTCTTCAGGCATATAGAATACGCCAATGGCATCACGATCATAAATTGCAGTCAAGCAGGTGATCGAATTAGTTTTAAGAATGTCTTTATATGTCACTTTTTCAGGAACAATAAAGTTTTTATCTTTGTTTGCTGCCCGCCAGAAAAAGCTGGAAAACGCAAAAGAGCATCCTTTTTCTTTCATAAAATGAAGCTGTGAAGAAAGAAAGTTGGGATTCCAAGTGTCGTCGCCGTCAAGAAAGGTAATGTATTTTCCTTTGGCTAAATCGATGCCAAAGTTCCTGGTTCCCGCCGCCATACTCGGTGATTTGGTTGGTAATTGATATACGTGAATCCGTGAATCTTTCTCATATTTTTTAGCCATGGAAAGACTCATGTCAGTTGAGTGGTCATCTACAACTATCAACTCCCAATTGAGATAATCTTGGGCAATAACGGATTCAATGGTTTCGGAAATATATAACTCAGCATTATAAACGGCTGTAATGATACTTACTAAAGATTTATCGTTCATATACTTCCCTCCATTTTTTTAATTATATCATTTTATTATCTTTGATAATATCTTGCTTTAAATTATAAACTCTGCGATAAATGTACTGAATAATAGCCTTCTATTACTGTCTTCAAATCAAAAACAGCAACGGGAACGCTGCTGTTTATTTATGAAGGACAAAACGGTTTATTTTTTTAAGAATTTGAGGACATCATTGAAAACCAAATGATGGTCATGCTCATTCAATATTTCGTGTCTCATCTTTGGATAAAGAATGACCTGTGTATCCTTGAGTCCATATTCGTCATAGACTTTTTTAAGTTTTTGGACACCCTTACCAGAATGACCAACAGGGTCTTCTGCACCAGAAATCATGAGAATCGGAAGATCCTTTCGGATTTTATTAAGAAATTTCTTTCTGTAAAGACGGTTGAGTCCTTTTAAGAATTCACGGTAGAAACCCCATGTAGAACCATAACCGGTATAAGGATCGGCAATATAACGCAGGACATTTTCTTGGTTGTAAGACAGCCAATCAAATTCCGTCTTGGCATGTGGAACTTGTCCCGCGTAACCACCGAATATTAATTTGTTAAAGAATTTTGATTTCTTATTATAGTTTTTCTTGGTTACTAAGATTTTGGCGATTTGATTGCCGAGTTTTACCGCGACATCTGGGCCATTGGATCCGCAGATAATGGCTTTTTCAATATGCCCGCTATAACGTTGAATATAGTCTTGAACGATAAAAGAGCCCATCGAGTGGCCAAATAAGTATGTTGGTCGTACCGATACACGTAACTTGGAAACTAGTTCATCAATAGTATTAACCATGATACGGAAACCAGAGGGTTGCCAGATGCCTAACTCCGCCACTGATTTGGCATTTAATCCTTGACCAATGTGATCAAGGCAATAGACGTTATATCCATGTTCATTCAGGAACTTCGCAAAGTGCTCATAACGGGATGAGTGTTCTTCCATACCAGTAACAATAATAATGTTGCCGATAGCATTGGGCGTGTTCCAAACAAGACCAAAGATTTTGCTGCCGTCTTTTCGCGTCATCTCAATTTCGGTGGCAGTAATGTTACCGCCTTCCTTTTTGACTAACTCAACTAGGTTTGTTTCTTTTTGTTCCATAAAATGATTTACTCCTATTTTATAAATTCTATATACATTATATTCCAACAGCAATGATTATCGAGTCGAGATTAAGCAACTTTTGAATTGTTTTTAAGGGATTTCCTTCTATTTATTGCACGGAGAATAAAGAAAAGTATGAAAATAGCGAGAAGATAACCTGCACTGTCAATTAAGGCATCGCTTATTTTTCCGGAACGCCCTTCAGTAAATAATTGGCAAACTTCGGAAAGCGCTCCAACTGCGATACCGATGCCACCTGAGATAACCAAAACCTGCCAGTCATTCTTTTTGAAAAGGAGAAAAAAAGTAAAGTAACCGAAAAGGCCATCAAAAAAGAAAAGAGCAAAGTGTCCGATTGCCTTTCTTAAAAACGAATTTAATAGGGCTCTATCATGTGCATCTAAAGTATTCGGTTTTAGTACTTCAATAGTAATCATCGCGGTGACTCTAGAATCCAAGACAGAAACTGCCGCGATTTTCGTGGTTCCCAACTTCAGTCCAACCACTTTTCCATAATCCCCGAAACTACTCACTTTCGCTACGGTTTCATTGCTACTTGACCAAATAATTTCCTTATTTGTCGTGTCAATTGGGTTAAATGTCGGCATAATGTCTATCGTTTTGCCCGCAACAACGGATAATATAGGTGAAAAAAGGGTCAAAGTTGAAGGTAGAACATTTGAAATTAGAATTTCGAAAGTGTCACGAACCGCTTCATCGGCGTTGCAAAAAACAGTTATTATTGCAGAACCCGGAATTTTTGTCCCAAAGACAAGCCCCGCATTATCGACTGATGCGACCAATAAATTGTTTGACAGCCATGTAACCGTTTGATCAGTCGGAATAATACTTCCAAAATCAGCGTATAGTTGTGTGCTTCGGCCCACATAACCTTGATTATCACCAACGATAGTAAGCGAATATGGTTGAACAATTGGATCAGGGCTTAATACAACAGTGATTTCGACAAATTGAGAATATGATTGAGAGTAAGCAGTAATTGTCGTAGTACCCGCCCCAACACCTTTTATGACACCGAATTCATTGACTTGAGCGACGTTTCCATCACTTGAGGAAAACGAAATGCTCGTAGATAACGCTTTTGATGGTTCAATATTGCTTACAGATACTATCGAAGTCGTTCCAACAAAAATGCTTTCTGCACTTAAAGAAATGTCGAAACTCGTCGGAAGTGGATAATCAACGACTTCAATATTGGCAGAAGAACAGATTAAACTATTTGATGAAGTTGCAGTAATAGAAGTAAATCCAAAATCGTATGCGACAACAATTCCGCCACTTGTTACTTCCGCAACTTCTTCATTACTACTGGACCATGTGATTGCTTTATCAGTAGTTGTATCCGGGAGAACTGTTGCTATCAAGCGTTTGCTTTCTCCGATGACGATCGTTTCAAAACCGCTAATCGAAACAGATTGTGGCTCGATGACTTTGGCAACATTGGTGCCAAAAAAATTAGCAAATGCCGCAAAAAGATTGGTGAAACTCATACTTGTCTCAGTCGATTGAGATGCTGGGGTAAGGGCCTCAGAAAAAATAACGACATTAATAAGAATAAAGCCGATCAGAAAAGAATATTTAAGTTTCTTTCTTACAAAAAATGCATTTTTTTTCATTTTCATCCTCAGTTTGGCGCTCTTTATATTTTATATTTTATACGCAAATAAAAAAAGAAGGTTTAATATATTTTTTACTTAATTGAACAATTGACAATAATTATATTACAATATATGTTATATAATCTAATGGTGGAAACGAAAATGAAATTAAAAAATCACTTAAGCCCAAAAAAGAAACTGCAATTGTTTTATTCTTTTTGTGTTATTTTAATCATTTTAATTAGTACCCCAATTTCTTATATTGCTCTTCCTTTTCTATTTAATGCGCAAATAAATTTTATTGATTTGATAGTCACTTTCGGAATGGTTTCGTTAATCAAACTTACCATGGAAAGTATTCTTGATAACTACGCTTTAGCAAAAGGATGTCTTTCCGCAATACTTACTTCTTTTGTTGCCGCCTTACTTGCTGACCTAGCAACTTATTTCTTCTGCAGAATCGTTTTTGGCGCAGGATGGCAACTCGTTTTAGCCACTATCGACATCGCAGTTTATACAATCATGATATCGATAGCGAGAATCACTATCTTGTATTTATACAGAAAACAAAGAAGAATAGTCACAATCATTGGCCCAAAAGCAGAAGTGACTTCGCTTGCAAAAAAGTTTTTTTCTCAAAACAAAAATTACTTTGTCGTCCGTTTTTTGTTTTTTATCGAAGACGAAAAGCCTTTGGAAAATCTTCATGAAATTATAAAACAATCGACAGAAATTTACCTTACCCCTAATCTTAATACTGCAATGAAAGATCATATTTTGCTTTACTGTATTGCTAAAAAAGGTATCGAAGTTTTCATTGTTCCTTCCTCATATGAGATTGGCATTTATGGAGCATATTCAAATCGAGTTGATGACATTTTGACTTTCCAAGCAAAAGAACTGCGTTTGACGTTAGGGCAAAAAACAATAAAACGATTGTTCGATATATTTTGCTCAATGGTTGGATTAATAATTTTTTGGCCAGTGATGATTATTATTGCAATTATTGTTCACGCTCAAGATGGCGGTCCTTCGATTTTCAAGCAAGAACGAATTACTTTGAATCATCGTAAATTTCTTCTTTACAAGTTTCGAAGTATGAAAATTGATGCCGAAAAAGTAACAGGGGCCGTTTTATCTGCAAGTGAGGACGACAGGATAACCCATTTTGGGAAATTCATTCGAATGACTCACATCGATGAATTACCCCAATTATGGAATGTCTTTATTGGAAACATGAGTTTTGTCGGTCCTCGACCTGAACGAGAAATGTTTGTTAATCAATTTTTAAAAGAAACTCCTCAATATCAATATCGATTAAACGTAAAGGCAGGAATCACCGGATTTGCACAAACATACGGCAAATATGATACCAAATACCAAGACAAATTAAGATGGGATCTTCTATATATAAGAAAATATAATTCTTTTTTAGATTTACAAATTATCTTTCATACTATTGTTTCAGTATTTACTAAAAATTCTTCAAGAGGAATCACGGAAAGCCAAAGCTTTGAGGATGTGCTAAAAACTTTGGGAAAAACGAAAATCGAGCATGAAAATTACTGGGAACTCTCTTAATGATGTCATTTATCACGAATCTCTTCACTTGTTTTGAAAACAAAGAGACTTGCTGATCGAAATTATAACCATAAACGTTTCTGTAAATCAAAACAACGAAAGGAAAATATCCATACTTCACTCATAGATACAAAAATGTCAAAAAATAAGTATCCTATTTTTCTTTAATTAAAGTTTCAAAAAGGTTGATATATTTTTTTGTGTTTACACTTCTTGAATAATGAAGGGCTCCATACCGTTGACCATTTTCCGCAAGTGTTACTCGGACCGAATCATTTTGGTAGAGTTTTAAAATAACTTTCACAAGATCTGGTGTCGAGATATTTGAAACTGCAATTCCGATATTTTCTCGATTGAACATATTATAATAATCAGAATTTTCGTCGACGGAATTAACTATTGTCCTACGACAAGCCATGAGAAGTGCCGCCTTACTCGGAACCGAGTTTCCAATAATTCCTCTCTTTAGAGGTATTAATTGTATTGAACATGAACTATAGACATCCGAAACCATGTCCTGCGGTTCGAGAGGGAAAAAACGTATATTAGACAAATTCAATTGCTGCGCCTTCCGAATAAATTGTGCTTTTTGGCTCCCCTCCCCAATCATATGAAATTCGATATTAGAATATTTCTGCAATGCAACTGCCGTTTGGATAATTTTGTCAAAATCGAAAACAAATCCCATTGTTCCAGCATATTGAATATAGAATTTATTTTGTTGCAAATTATATTTTGCAACAAATCGATTTTCTGCCCATTCGATTTCATGAACAGATTTATCATCATACCAATTTACGATGACGCTTATTTTTTCATTAGAGACGCCTTGTTCAAGAAGTTTTGTCTTTGAGTCTTCAGAAATAACGGTAATATGATCCGCCTTTTTATATGCTTTCTTTTGCAAAGCATAGAAAAAGGTTTGCATCCATTTTTTTCGCATAATTCCACTATATATGGAACTCCCTGGGAACATATCTTGTATGTTATATACGATAGGACAATCAAAAAATCTCTTTACAGAATTAAGTTGGAAAAAAGCCGTCGGGCAGGATTGGATTAGAACAATATCGGGTTTTCCCGATTTCTTTAATGCCTTTCGAGATTTATAAGAATAAATCAGACTATTAAGATATCTTTGTGCAAATTTGTTTTTTTGTACTAATTTCGATTTTACTAATTCATAGGTTAAATTGGACTTATTTGCTAATTGAATTGGCAAACTTGGATTCTTGCCTGTTGAAAGACTTTCAATTAGGTGAACCTTGTTCCCGGCGGATAAAAAGTCTTCAATTAAAGAACCATATAAATGGTTCGAGGGGCCATGGTTATCAAAACCACCTGTCATAAAAATCAAAATATTCATTGCATTTATGTATGGCGTTTTTTTCAAAAGTCGCCAATCTCCTCTCGAGTTATATTAAATCAAAATTAATGCCACATTAGAGTAATCGGCATTTATTCCAAATTAAAAAGCTTAATCAAACATTTTTCGGTAGCGTTGCTTTCCCTTGCAATAAAACGATTTCGATATTCAATTGTTTTTTTCTTTTCTTCTAAAAAATCCATTTTTATTATCCTATCAATTACTTCGTTTTCTGTTTTCAACACACCACCAGGGAATACTATTTCCATATCATAATATAAACCACGTTCTTTACAATATTTTTGATAATCATAAGCGTAACATATTATAGGTTTCTCCAAAATGGCATAATCAAGAAAAACGCTCGAATAATCCGATATCAGAATATCCGAAATTGCATACAAATGATTGATGTTAGGATAATCAGAGACGTTTATGCAAAAATCGTCAAATATTATTCCAGTTACAGAATTTGTAATATTATGTGCTCGAAAAAGAATTACATATTTTTCTTGAAGTCTGCTTCGCCATTCGTTCATATGAACAGGAATATCAAGTGAATATGAATTTCCAAGATCGTTGCTTTCTCTCCATGTAGGCGCGTATAAAATAATTTTCTTATTCTCGGGTATACGTAAATCTCTCTTCCATTTTTCGATTTCTGTTAATTTCATATTATATAATTCATCTTCGCGCGGGCGACCAAACAAAACAATGTTTTCCGAAAGACCCTTGTAATCACGAATCAAAATGCTTTTTAAATAATCACCATCAGCGCAAAGAACATCAACGCGAGAAAAGTCATAATCTTTCCGGCCTGTTACAGCATTCCCACCAACTTTTGGTCCCGTGCCATGCCATGTGTTTAGATAACGAGTTTTTCTTTTTTTAAAATGTAGTCCTCTTTCAATATTTACGTTTGTAATCCAATATTTTGATTTCAATGCCGTAAAGAAGTACGCAAATGAGTTAATATTAACCTTTTTGCAATTAGGAATGCTAAATAAATCCGGATGTTCAAACGCCCAAACATATTTCATCTCAGCAAAACGTCTGTCATTCAACATGTACTCAAAAAGAACTTTGGGACTGTCATTAAAACCTTTCCCTCCGAAAGAATTCAGCAAAACAAGATGATCATCAGTCCGGATAAAAACGCCTATAATCCGAAAAAACGAGCTAAAGAAAAAAGAATATAATTTTTGAATCAGCAGATTGTGTTTTAATAGATGTTCGATTCTTTTATTCATTCCTATATTCCTATAAATTATATTTTTTATAAATAATATGATGAAATTCGACCCACCAAACGGGTGCCCATTTTTAATAAGCAGAAAAGTCTCGATTTAAAGAAAACGATTTTTAAGAATGGTTTTTATCAGTAGTAAGATTTTTTTGCCACACTGTTTTATTAATAATATGGGTATAACTTTGGATGATTTTAACTATCGTTTCTGAAACGTCTATATCTAAATAATCGGCTGGAAGTTTTCGATTTTCGTTTGTTTGATCAAGAGACAATGCTAAGTTAATCGCTTGCATTACATCATGCGATTTGGTTCCACCAATAATTGTCCTTCCCTTTTCCATTCCTTCTGGACGCTCGGTCGAGGTTCTCATCAAAATTGAAGGAAAATTCAATATTGCGGATTCTTCCACCAATGTTCCGCTGTCGGAGAGAACAAACATTGCATTTTTTTGCAAATTATTATAATCGGTGAACGATAAAGGTTTGATGTTTCTTACCAGAGAATTGAAGGATGTTTTTCTATCAATAATTGCGGTCAATGTGCGCGGATGAGTAGAAAAAATGATTGGAACATTAAATTTGGCTGCCATATCATTAATAGAATTAGTTATATCACAAAAAGTCTCTTTATTATCAACATTTTCTTCTCTATGACAAGAAACCACAATATAATTTGCTTTTTTCAATCCAAGATCCCTTAGAATAGTGCTTTTTTCTATCGCATCACTATGGTCTCGAATTACTTCTTTCATTGGTGAACCGGTCACAAAAATATTTTTCCCATCAAGTCCCTCTGATAACAAATACCGACGAGCATGTTCTGTATAAGGAAGGTTTACATCTGCGATATGATCAACAATTTTTCGATTTACCATTTCCGAAACATTCCAGTCCCAACAACGATTGCCTGCTTCCATATGAAAAATAGGACATTTGAGACGTTTGGCTGAAATCGCGGAAAGTGTACTATTTGTATCGCCTAAAATCAAAATAGCATCCGGGTTGATTTTTTCTATCAGTTTATATGATGCGGAAATAATGTTTCCCATGGTTTCACCAAGATCTTTGCCAACAACTTTTAAATAATAGTCGGGTTTTCTTATACCTAAATCGTCGAAAAAGATTTCGCTCAATTCAAAAGAATAATTTTGACCGGTATGAACAAGAATGTGTTCAAAACTTTGGTCGCATTTTTTAATTATCGATGACAGCCTTATTATTTCGGGCCGCGTTCCCAAAATTGTCATTAATTTTAATTTATTCATTTTTTCCGACCTCCATGTAATAAGTATCCGGTTTCGAAATGTCAAAAATTTCGCTTGCCCAAATAAGCAAAATCGAATCCGTTAAGCCATCGTTTTCAATACTATGCGTGTATCCTGGAGGAATGTCAATTATTTGAAGAGATTTTACGCTCATGTCATAAGTAAATATTACGTTGCTATTGATTTGTCGCAATTTCACTTTTGCTTGGCCATCGAGCAACACGAATTTTTCGTTTTTGGTATGATGCCAGTGATTACCTTTTATTATTCCGGGTTTTATTACATTAACGGAAATTTGGCCGAAACTAGATGACTTAAGAATTTCAGTAAATGATCCTCGATTATCTTCATGAGGTACTAATGAGGAAGAAAGTTTATCCCCATTAATGTAACTAAGAAATGTGGCATATAATTTACGATCAAAATCATTCTCAAGGTTTGGAACTACATTTTCCGATCTGCATAATGCAAAGTTTTTTATTTTTACCAAAAGAGAACCAATGGAAACCTGATAAATCGGTTCGACAAAATAATGTCTTCCAAATTCAAAATTTGTTTTTCCAATAGCGGATTCCAACAGATTTTCGACTACATCGTCAATATAAACAAAGGGGATCACGATATCTGGATTGGAAATAGAAATTGGCATATCATTTGCAACATTATAGCAAAAAGTTGCAACAACAGAATTATAATTAGGCCTGCACCATTTACCAAAAAGATTTGAAAGACGATAAATATAAACTGGAATACGATTCATTGAGGAATATTCAAAAAGAATATCTTCGGCTATCTTTTTGCTTTTCCCATAATCTCCATCCATAGTTGCCTGAATAGAGGATGAGAAAATGATCGGCAATTTAATCTGAAGCTTGTTGATTAGTTGGACAAGTTTGAGTGTTAAATCCGAATTTCCAGAATAATATTCTTCAGTTTTTTGGGGGCGATTAGTTCCCGCTAAATGAATAATTGATGATGAATCTCGCAAATATAATTCGAGATTGGAATCTGAACACCCCACATCATATTCGTAATAAGGAATGCCTCTATTACGCAATTCAGCGCAGATATTTTGACCAACAAATCCCTTCGAACCGGTAATTAAAATTTTCATATAATACCTACGATTGAAAGAGATCGATTTTCATTAATAGAGTTTTCATTTCTTCAATACTTAGCCTCTTTGTATTATGCGAAGTATAAGGTTCGGTAATTTCAAGTTTTCTGTCACCACTCGAGACGTATTTATCGTAATTTAAATCACGGTTGTCAGCAGGGATGCGGAAATAATTTCCTAAATCAAATGCTCTTGCCATCTCCTCGGAGGTAACAAGGACCTCAAAAAGTTTTTCACCATGTCGCGTTCCGATGTAAGTTTTTTTTGTTTTAGCATCAACAAGTTGGATAACCGCATCGGCAAGTGTCTCAATTGTCGCGGCTGGCGCTTTTTGAACGAAGAGATCTCCTTGCTCGGCGTGATTAAAGGCATACATTACTAAATCAACGGCGTTGTCCAGAGTCATCATGAACCGCGTCATTTGAGGATTGGTGATTGTGATATTATTGCCTCCCTCAATCTGCTCTAAAAAGAGCGGGATAACAGAACCGCGAGACGCCATAACGTTTCCATACCTTGTAAGGCAAATTACCGTATCTCCCGGAAGCATCTGCCGTGATCTGGCGATGATGTTCTTCTCCATCATTGCTTTGCTGATTCCCATAGCATTTATTGGATAAGCGGCTTTGTCTGTAGAAAGAAATACTGCTTTTGCAACTTTGTTTTGCACACACGCAGAAATTACATTATCGCTTCCAATTACATTTGTCTTTACCGCTTCCATAGGGTAAAACTCGCAAGAGGGTACTTGTTTAAGGGCTGCTGCATGAAAAACAAAATCGGCGCCACGGAAAGCAGCGTTTATCGAATTAATATCGCGAACATCTCCAATATAGAATTTTAATTTGGGAGAATGATATTTTTTTCTCATATCATCTTGCTTTTTTTCGTCACGAGAAAGAATTCTTATCTCTTTAATTTCGGTTGTAAGAAATCTTTGAACAACAGCATTTCCGAACGATCCGGTGCCACCTGTAACAAGAAGCACTTTGTTTTTAAAATTAATTTCATTTGTTTCCATCATAAGTCCTCATGTTTTATTGAATCTAACGAAGTAATTATATGGCATTATTCGTATGGTGTAAACTTATCAATGGATATACGGAACGTGCGGTCATATGAAAAGAGTTCACTTCCCCTCGATGCAAGTATAAAATTCGTTGAGAATAATATCTGGATCATACTTAAGGCTTTCACGCAAGTTGTTCTTTCGGATCACTAATACTTTTTCCCTGTCGAAATATAAATCCAATATAGCAACTGATAAACTTTGTACATCTTTCACAGGAACAAGAATTCCATTTACATTATTCAATAATATCTCACTATTGTATCTCCAATTTGTAGCAATAATCGGTAGTCCGGCGTAAAAAGCATCAAGAAAATTCCCTGGGAAACCCTCGCCATGATAATAAGTTGGAAAAATGAGAGCAAAATATGTTTTAATTGATTCAACAGTTTTATCGAAATCGATGATCCCTTTGTAAGAAACAAAAGAAATGTTTTCTTTTAATAAATTGGCGAAAATATCAGAAAATCCCGGATCTATAATCCCGAATATATCGAGGTGGATTTTATTGCCCTTGAGAATCCCGTTTGCAATTTTAATGGCCTCTATCGCTTCAATGATTCCTTTTTGCTCAGTCACTCTAGAGAGTAAACAAAAAGCGACTTCCGGCTCATTATTCAAAATAAGCTCATCAGTGTTAATGGCTGTCAGACGTTTAATATTTCCAATGACAAAAACGTGTTTCAATCCCATCGCAAGCAATTCATTTTTCATATTGTTAGTTTGAACAAATATGCCTTGATATTTTTTTAATGCAAATAAATAATGTTTCTTTTTTCTTAAAAGTTCCGTCAAAAAACCGCCAATTACAACATAATAGATTTTCCTGCGGTAAATGAAGTTAAAAAGCCGAAGAATTGGGACAAAAACTCGAAATCCGTTGTCAGCAGGAAACATGATAATGCTTTTTGAGTCAGAAACCAACGCCCATGAATTAAATAAAAACCGAAAAGGACGTGCTTTCCATTTGTAAGTGCTCAATATTTTGATTTTGTCCTTCCCATATCGGTTTATCAACTCATTAGTTATTATTCTTGTCCGGACAGCCTGGCCATCTGCAACTTGACCAAACCCAAATTGTCCCCAAATTCCAAATTCAAAAGTTTTTTTCATAAATTAGAACCTCCCTTACTTTTGATTTTCGCGTCGAGATATAACGTTTGGCTAATATATTTTTTATCAGTATTTTGCTTTCCGCGCCATTCGAGAATCCCGTAAAAAATCCCAGTGTTGATTACTAGCAAAAGAACAATTGCAAAAACAGGGGCCAATCTATTAAATCCAGACAATTGGTTAAAGAAATATAAAAGAGTAACGAAAACAATGGATAATAATATAGAGAAAATATTGATGGTTGCATAAATTGAAAATACTTGGGTTTTTCGAAATCCAAAATTGAGTTTTTGAAAATGTGAAATAACACGTAAAATTGATGTGATATCAATGACAACCCAAATAATCAATATTAAATAAAGAAGAAAGACTATAGAACTTTGCTTTCCAATATTATTGCCAAGCCAAAAAGCGATTGTAAACGAAAACGAAGTAAATAGAAGGATGAAGAAATAATCATAAAGCGTTGATTTTGTTTGTAAAAAACTTGTGCTCGTAGGACTATTGGTTTTGTTTGATTCAACATTTTTTTTATTTAAAGAAATCGATATGTCGGTAACGCTTGGAATTTCTTCCGGCTTGCTTTTAACAAGTATTGGAAAACCAAAAAGATTTAACGAGGGGCTTTTTGTTTTTTCTTGCAAAAAATCACAATCGGAGTTCACTAAAATAATAAATATAGGGGATTTCTTCAATTGGATTATTTTTTCAATAAGATTTTCAAAAATCCGTTGATCAATATTTGATAAATCAGCAAAAACAACATCAGGGCTCTTCGAAAGGAAGTCTGCTAAATATAGATTCAAATTATTTTTTAAAAAAGTTTCAACGGTACTAATTTTTCTGTTATCTATTTTTGTCAATTCATCAAGCAAAAACGTATATTTCGAAAAATCAATTTCTTTACCAGAAAAAACGTTTGGTTTTATCGCTTGAAACGAATCGAAAACAATAGTTTTGACATTGGGGAAATCTTTGATAACGCAACGAATTTCGCTCAGTGCTTTTGTTTCTTCCAATGTTTGTTTTTGAAAAACATCTTTTTTAATTAAGTTTAGAAAAAACACTTTTTCATTTTTTTCATTAAGAAAAATTATTCGATTACCAAAAGTGCAATACGATAATTTGTTTTTTTGATATTTTGTTTTTTTTCTTTGCCCATTATTAATGATGTTTGTCATTGATCATCATTTCCTTCACAATGCGAGTCGCGTTTTTCAAATTTTTATTACTTTTTGTCTGCAACCCAATGTCACTAAATAACGCATCCCATTGTGATAATATATTGGGTAAGCCATATTTTTCACGGGTTTTTTGGGATTCTAGTTTGCTAGAAAGAATGAAATCATCATACCGGGAAATAATTTTTTCCATTGAATTGGCCATTTGAGACGAATTTCCAACATCTACTAGGAACCCGTTTACTCCTCCAACTATAATCTCGCTTGGACTTCCTGGTGGGCAATTCGTAGAAACACACGGGATTCCAAGGGCAACTGCTTCAAGTAATGCATTTGGAAAACCTTCAAATTTAGAAGACATTAAGAATATTTTTGATTCAATCATTCTCGAATGAATATCGGATGTAAAACTTTTAAGAAAAACGGCAGAAGATATGCCTAACTTTTCCGCCTTCTCGAGAATACTGTTTCGCGATTCCCCTTCACCGTATATTTCTAGCGCAAATTCTTTATGCCTCTCAAAAAAAATGGCAAAGGCCTCGAGCATCACATGGTAGTCTTTTTGTTTTTCTAAACGTCCCACCGCAATAATTTTATTCTGAATGATCCTCGTCAAAGAAAGCAAGGAATCCTCAATGGCAAGTGGGTTAGGAATAATGCGGGATTTTTGTTGTATCGTCGAATTAAAAAATTTCTTTGCACCTTGGGTTTGAAAAACAACCACACTTGATCGTGAAAATGCAATATGTCTTAAAATTCGCAAAAATAGATTTCGAGGAGAAAATTTCGGGTTGTTTCTTTCTGAAGAAATGTTAACAATATTTAAACGATTGGCGGCAATTGTAGCATAGAAATTAGGAGCATTTAAAAAGGAAATTACAACATCAGGTTGAATTGAGGATAGAATTCTAGTTAGTTTGTTTATTTTTCTAAAGGCAAAAATCTTTTTTTGAGATAAATAATAAACGTGAATCCTGGAATCCAACAGATATTTGTGCCTTTGGGGTGCAGAAGTTAAAATCACAGTTACGTCGTAATCTTTGCACCATTCATTCAAAAGTATTGAAGCTACTCTTTCAGCTCCACCTCCACCAAACGAACCGATTACAAAAGATATCTTCATTATTTCTCCTTAGATTACTTAGCGATATTAGGCCGACCAATAGAAACATATGACCTGCAAACTAATATCGATTCTTTATTAAGACAATTTCTTCCATCATATACATGTTTTCCATTCAATAATTTTGAATCGATATTTTTAATTTCTGGCCATTCAGTAAGAATAAAAATAATTTCGTTTCCATCGACAGCCGATTTCACAGAATCGCAGTGTTCAACTTCGACTGGAAAAAGCTTTTTAAAATTTTTGGACCCGATGGGATCATAGACTTTTATTTTGGCTCCATCTTTGAGCAACAATTTCGTCATTTCAATAGACGGTGCTTCTCTCAAATCATCAGTACCAGGTTTAAAAGTAAGGCCAAGCAGCGTCACTTTTTTGCCATCAAAACTTCCTAAAGCATGTCTCGCCAAGTAGAAAAGTTTCGTTTTTTGACTTGTGTTGACGTTAATGGCGGCCTCGATTGTCTTCATCTCATAACCAAATTGATTTTTGGCCAAGTAAAACAACGCTTTAGTATCTTTTGGAAAACATGATCCACCATAACCAATGCCGGCATTTAAAAACTTATCTCCAATCCTTGGATCCAAACTCATTCCATACGCAACATCATCAATGTTTGCTCCGACCAATTCGCAAAGATTCGCAATATCATTGATATAGGATATTTTAAGTGCTAAAAAGTCATTTGATGCATATTTTATCATTTCAGCACTTTTTCGATTCGTAAAAACCATTTGAATTTTGAAGGGAGAATATACTCTTTTCATCACAATCATTGCCGCTTCATCCTCAGTGCCAATAACAATTCGTTTCGCGTTAAGTGTGTCGTAAACGGCAGAACCTTGTGAAAGAAATTCTGGATTTGAAGCAACATAAACATTGATTTTTTGCCTCAAATTAGCTTTTATATATTTTTCGACTTCATCATTTGTTCCAATAGGAACAGTCGATTTTACGACAATGACAACACCATCGGTCTCAACCGATTCAGCGATTTGCTTCGAAACGATACGGACGAAAGTAAGATTCGCCGACCCATCTTCTTGTTCGGGTGTACCAACACCAATAAAAATAACTTCAGCATCTTTATAGGCAGTTTTGTAATCATTAGTATATGTGATGCTGTTTTTGTTTTTTTGCATCAGTTCTTCGAGACCTTTCTCGAAAATCGGGCTAATTCCTTTCTTCATTAATTCGATTTTGGGTTGATCAATATCAACACAAGTTACAAAATGTCCTCTTTCGGCGAGGCACACAGCAGTGACGAGTCCGACATATCCAGTCCCAGCAACAGCGATTTTCATAAAGAAATCTCCTTTGTTTTCTTATACCATTCAGTAAATATCTTGATGCCATCTTCAAAGGAAACATGGGGCGCGTAACCTAAAAGTTGGCTAGCTTTTGAAATATCAGCATAAGTAATATCGACATCTCCGAGTTGTTGCGGGCAATTTTTAATAATTGCTTTCTTGTGCAGTACTTTCTCGATTGTATGGATCATCGTTTTTAAAGTAACGGGGGTATTTTCTCCTAAATTGATAATTTCATACACACTCGTATTTTTCATAACGTATCTCATCGATAATAAAATACCATCAATAATGTCTGTGATAAATGTGTAATCACGGGCTGATGATTCATCGCCAAAAACCGGGACTTCTTTCTCATCAAGAATAAGTTGAGTGAATTTGCTAATCGCAAGATCCGGTCTTTGGCGTGGGCCATATACCGTAAAAAACCGCAAAAAAATCATATCTATGTCAAATAGTTTATGATAAACATGACCCAACACCTCGTTTGCTTTTTTCGTGGCAGCGTATGGACTTATTGCATAATCAACAACATCAGATTCACTAAAAGGTGTTTTTTTGTTATTTCCATATACGCTTGAAGAGGAGGCCAATATTATTTTTTTGATTCCGTAAATCCTTGCCATCTCAAGAACGTTATTTGTTCCACGACAATTCACTTCTTGATATAAAATAGGATTTTCAATTGAGGGGCGCACCCCCGCACGAGCAGCAAGATGAAATATAATGTCTATTTTATTAGATTTAAAAATCGCATTGAGTTCCTCATAGTCACAAATATCGCATCGATATAAAATGTAGTGTGGATTATTACTGTGCTGAGTTATATTTCTCTCTTTTATTTTTATATCATAGTAGTCATTAAAAGAGTCAACATTGATGACAACGTTGCCTTCTTCAATAAGCCGATCGGCTAGCGAACTTCCAATAAAGCCGGCTCCTCCAGTGATTAAACAGTTCATTTTAATTCCTTTCCCACTATTTTTTCGAGTCGGCAATTTCAGCGGACATCGAAATCGTGCTTTTTAGTTCGTGAGAATTTTGAAATATGATGTTGGCAATATAGGCATATATCAAACCGATGAGCAAATAAGTGGTTTTGGTTCGGTAAGTTACCGTCATTGTCTCTGAAATAATAAGAATCAAGCAAAATCCTAATGTAACGTACAACACAGTATCCTCTTTTATTTTTTTCAAGGATTGAAAAATTCCTTTTAAGTAAATTGAAAGCCAAGCAAATAAGCCAAATATACCAAATGATACCATTAATTCAATGTAATTGTTATGTGAATATGTCACGTTTCCGGTTTCAAGAGATAAAAAGAAAGAATAGTTATATGCGCCATATCCAAAAAAAGGATTTTTTGAGATTAGCTGTAACCCTAGCATTATCATTTGCTCTCTTTCACTAGTTGAAGCGTCGACCTCGCTCTCGCCTGAAAATAAGTAAAGAATGAAATCATTTATTCGGGCAAATACTGGCATTGATCTAACTAAAAAAAAGACGGCAATAATTACGAAGGCGGAACCTGCAAGAATAATAATGGTTTGTTTTTTCGAAAGATGCCAATTTCGAAAAAGAAAAACAATAAAAAAGAGTACAATTAATCCAATCATAAAGATTGCTCTTTTTGATTGTGTTAAGGCTCCAAAAAAAGCCAAAGGAAGAGAAATCAATAGAAAGATTTTTTTCTTTTTAATAAAGCCTAGATATAAAGAAAGAAAAAAAGCAATGTAGCAACTTTCGCCATAAGCATTAACAGCCGAAAAACCATAACCGAGGCGTAAATTTCCTTTAATGGAATCAATCATTCCATCAATGCCATAATAGAATATTGATACAACTATCATTGAATACACGCCAATGATAATAAAATATAGGGCTATTGAGAATTTTCGAGGTGTATCAATTGAAAAATATACACTTATTGAAAGAAGCATTAATTTAAAAAAGGTAATGTCTCCCGCAATCGCAGTTTGTCGATCCGGTGCCCAAATAAGTGTAATAACTGCTAAAAATGCCAAAAAAGCAAAAACAAAATAAATATCGGTTTTACCAAATTGAGATTGTGGTTTTTCAAATAATACATATAAAAAACAAAAGGCAATTGTGATTGTGAACCAGATATTTGAGATATAGTAATATGCTCCATACGAAAGGAAAAACATTATTGAAATATATAGGCAAATAGAAAAAAACGATAGGAAAGAAAAGAGCTTTTTATTTCTCAGCCAATCAATAACAATAATTTTAAGCTCATGAATTTTAGTCATTGCGAATCTCTCCTCTGCTCACCAGGCGAGACGAATTATTCGGGAGTATCAAAACGAGTAACAAAATCCCATTCACGAGAAAAATTACAGATAGGATATTGCCTATTTGGTTATTAAACATTAACCGCAGGAAATCACCATAATATAGTTTAGAAATAATAATTTTAATGATGCTCCCTACTAGACTTATAAAAATCAAAATTCCAAGAAAGAAAGGCGTTGTTTTTTTCCCCTGATATTCTTTTTTATATCTTGAGTCCATTTTTTTAATCATAAATAAACTAATTAGGAAAGAAGAAATAAATATGAACAAAGAGGCAAATTCCAAGAACGCACTATTTTCAAAATCTTTTTGAAATATGACTTTTTTCGTTTGCATGGATAAAAAATAATCGCTTGTATAATTTGAACCTGAGTATCCACATAGAATATAAGAATATGAAGTTGAAGGAAAAGAACTTTCTAGCTCCCTTAGATAGTCTGCATTTGCATAAGTTCCTTTTCCTAACTCAAAACCAATTGTAGAGCCTCGCCAGGATAGGGTGCTTGAGTCATTGGCAATCACAAAATTATCACCAAATGCATCAACGTAATATTTCGCTTTGCTATCAGTAGTATCAATTATCCGAGTGATTATCCCTTCGCTTTGCATTTGACCAGATTGCGTGTTTATAGCTGTTCTAAAAGTAAATCCTAGAACTGATAGGTAATCATTTGGGGCAAGTCCCAAATATGCAATGACTCTGTCTGCAATTTGGCGTGAAACGAAAAAAACCTGTTTTCCTTCAGAAGCCGGTCGATACTCTGGATTAATTAGGGGGAGATTAAGGTAGACGAAATTGCCTTGATAAATATACATATCGGTATCCGTGAGAACAGTAGGCGAAAACATCTCGCTTGAAGCAGGATCGAATAAAAAGGAAATAGTCTCACAACCGTTTGAAGGATCAAAAACCCGATAAGTCTTCAATCTATGATTGGTTTTTAAATCGTTAATTTGCAGTGCTTTTTCTGAAAAGTTATTATTAGGAAAATCATCTGGAATAACTTTCCCCTTGACAATTCCATCCTTGGTAAGCGCGGCGGTTTTAGCTGCCATTGTGGCCAGAGCTTCGGTTGAATAATCATATGCCGTTAGACCAACCGCAGAAGAAGATAAAATGCAAACAAAGCACATCATAGATGCAAATATAATTTTACCTACATTTTTTTGACGAAATGGCTTTTGATTTTTATACTCACTAAACGCTTCCTTAATAATTACTTCTGCTTGGTAACGAATTTTGCGAAGATAATCAAGCAAAAATAGATTTAAATGTGCTATTTTTTTCTCAACCCTGTTCGATTCATAAACGTGTTGTTCGTGTGAAAGTTCATTAAAACCTAGTGATACTCCTCTTGGCGGGGAAGAAGATTGAGACTGATTAAAAAATATTACTGGATACGGAAGGTTGGCTGTCTCAATAACTCTTTGAATGATATCTTTATGATCCATATTTTCTGTTGTGTCAAGATCAACTAAAAGGTACTGTGGTTCCAAATACGAAAGAATCACCAATTGTTGTCTAATTGATTTCTCGCCTTTTGCTTGGAAATTTACACGGTTTAAAGAAAAATGCTGGACATTTATAGGATTGCTGATAGGCACATTACCTCTAAAATCCAGCATTTCATTGTTTTCAATTAAAAACGAGCCTGTGAAGTTAGTGAATTTTAAACTCAGTAATAAGAAAAGTTCTTTTTGATATTTTCCAGAAAGAAAATATGATGTGGCTTTATCAATTGTAAAACTACCAAGCGCAGTTTTCCCAAACACAATTTTTTTTGCAACAATTTTCATATATTTTTCCTACGAGATATATTATATTACATAATCTTATTGCACTCACTATTATCTTAGTATTTCGTTTGCACATAGACTGCATTTGCACAACCAAAGGAATGCGATTTTGGTAATTGTTTTATATAACGCAGAGTTGCTCATATAAAATGTTAATATTTTTAAAATAAAACCATTAAAATCTCGGCGTTAAAGCAAGCATTTTGTGATATTATTTTGATGTTAATATAATCACTTTATTATTGCTATCAGGCAAAGTTAGGATTTATGCACATGGAAAAAGCCGAAGTTGCTGTTAAAGTCAAGCATGCTACAAAGTGGTCTGCAATTACCGAAATATCCACGAAATTAATCTTGCCAATCACGAATATGGTTTTAGCAAGACTACTAACCCCCGATGCTTTTGGGGTCGTTGCAGTAGTTAGTATGGTAGTCAGTTTTTCAGATATGTTAACAGATGCAGGCTTTAACAAATACCTTGTTCAGCACGAATTTGTAGATGAGAAAGAAAAAAACAAATTCACCTCCGTTTCTTTCTGGACAAACATGGCCGTTTCTGTATTCTTATGGATATTAATTGTTATCTTTAATGCTCAAATTGCAAATATGGTAGGAAACCCTGGTCTTGGAATTGTAATCATTATTTCTGCAATTCAGCTTCCAATAACGACTTTTTCGAGCATTCAAGCGGCGCTCTTCAAACGCGATTTTAGGTTTAAGCCACTGTTTATCGCAAGAATAGTTTCAACAATGATACCCTTTTTTATAACAATTCCGTTAGCATTATTAGGCCTTAGTTATTGGTCGTTAGTAATTGGGACACTTGCAAGTCAGATAGCAATGTCGATCATTCTAACAGTCGGTTCAAAATGGAAACCCAATTTTTTCTTTAGTTTTCCGTATCTCAAAAAAATGCTGTCCTTCAGCATTTGGACCTTGTTTGAATCGATTTCAATTTGGTTAACAGCCTGGATAGATACTTTCATTATCGGTTTCTATCTGAGTGATTATTATCTAGGAATATATAAGACCTCACTAAATATGGTAAATTCTTTGCTAGCTGTAATTACCGCTGTTTTTGTACCCGTGCTGTTTTCCGCATTGTCTCGACTTCAAAACGATGAAAAATCTTTTAAGAGTGCATTCTACATCACGCAAAAAATAGTTGCTTATTGCCTGCTCCCAATAGGCGTTGGGTTATTTTTATACAGCGATACTGCCACAAGGATAATGCTCGGAAGCCAATGGAATGAGGCAAGTGCAATTATTGGCATTTGGGCATTAACCTCTGCATTAAGAATTGTTTTTTTCAGTTTATATAGTGAAGTATATCGAGCAAAGGGACGCCCACGTTTATCTTTGCTAGCGCAAGTAATTCATCTCGTAATATTGATTCCCGCATGTATAATAAGCATTAAAATTGGTTTTTGGGCCTTAGTGTATACAAGAGCCCTTATTAAATTGGAAGGTATTGTAACCGGATTGATTTTTATGAGTTTCTTCATGAAGTTCAAGCCGTTTGACATACTAAAAAATGTTTTTAAGCCCATACTTTGTGTAGTAATAATGATTGCCTGTTCTTATGCATTGAAAAGTATTTCAAATACAACCACATGGGATCTTGTGTCCATAGCTATATGCGTAATTATATATTTTTCTTCTATTCTGCTTTTTGGAAAAAAAGACATTAAAACATTTCTAAGACTAGTAAAGAAGAAAAAATAAATAATAAACAGTAAGTTGCGTTTTGTTCATAGAAAGTTATACAGTTTTTTCGATTTAATTAAAAATATTTTTTAACTAAGTATTCTTTTTTTTCCTTCTTCGAATAATTTTTGGTGTTTTCAAAATAATCCTTATGTTTTTGATAATAAGAAGAGATATCTTTTATGACATGCGCAGGAACGCCAGCTGCGACACTATTAGCAGGAATGCTTCTAGTAACGACGCTACCGGCTCCAATAATACAATTGTCGCCAATATTTACGCCAGGGAGTATAGTGCATCTATAACCGATAAATACATTATTTCCAATAGTGATTTTTCCAAAAAAATCTATTTTTGGAAGATTGTATAAATTTCTAAGTACTTCAACTCCACCATCGTGAGTTATAAAAGTTGTTTCACCAACTATTTTCACTTTATTACCAAGAGATATTAGATAGGGCTCCGAGCCAAAAGAGACTCCACTAAAAATTTGACAATCATTTCCCATGTTGATGCCTCTTTTTTTTAAAAAAGCTGCTCTTTTATATGGAGATTGAATCGCTTTTTCTTTCAAAAAATAAAACAAATTACTAATCTTCAATGTAGAGACCTCCTCTGAAATAGCGTTTTTTTGTAGTTGAAAAAAGATATATATACTTTAACACAAATATTACAAAAATAATTATGCATAAACTAGTCAATAAACATTTTATTCAGATTGCCCTTTTTTTGAAAAAGAAAGACAATATTAAGTTAAAATACTATTGATTTTGTTATCAATGTTCTCAAACTTTTTTTTGGCAATGCATGTTTCAACCAGCAACCCTATTGTGAATTTTCGGAAAAGATCGATTCCGCAACCAATTATAAAGATTGCACAAACGGTTGCTAACAAATGTAGAAAAAAGAAAGTGGAATAAAAGTAATCAGATGTGTGAAATATATTTTGCCAGATAAAAGTACGGGCAATGAAATTATCATGAAGCAAAAAAATACCAAAAGTTGTTGATGCAATCAAATTAATTGCTTTTGAATCCTTGACTTTTATTTGCTTGAAAAATAGAAAAGCACTTGTTGCAGTTAATAAAGTGAACGGGCTCTTTAAAGATGCATAATAAGTCAATCCCTCGCTAAAAGAAGAAAAATACGTGGAAAGGTAATTGAATATTGGGTAAGTAAGATAAACCAAAATCCATGATGAGGCGAAAACAGCAAGATATATACTTGCGGGTATTTTTCGCGCCCAGTGTTTTTTAAGATATGCGGCAAGAAAATATATAAAAATGAAATACGTCATATCTGATACAGCAAAAGGATTAATTGACGGGATGATAGTAATGGCGGAAAACATGATAAACATAACCACAAGAAAAACAGAAAACTGCTTTTTAGAAAGATGATTTATTAATATGTTCGAAAATGGAGCAAGAATAAACATTCCAAGGTATGCAGGAACAAACCAATAAGTAGAAAAAAGTACCGGTAAAAAACTTTTTAGCATTGATAATAGAGAAAAGCCTTGGTACCCCGTTAAATAAGATAGAACAAAAATAATAATAGTATAGAATAACACTTCAAAAATAACGGCAAGGATTTTTTTGATTCTAAACTTTGAATCAACTAAAAAATAACCACTAAGGAGGACAAAAATGATGACTCCAACTTTGCCTCCTACATTAATAAAGTGTGCTATATTACCATTAATTGAAAAAGGGATTTCGAGAGCTCCCCCATGCAAAACATAATGAGATGCGATTATCATTAACATTGAAAAAATTCTCAGTAATTCTAAGTTAGAATTTCTAGTAATTGATTTATTGCTCATATCCATTCCTTTTTCAATCTCGGATTTAATATTTTTTATTTTTTTCTATTTGTCTATATCGGAAAAATATGCAACTTTCATTATTCGCAAAGTTGATAAAATTCCAGCGCTTATAGAAATTTTACTTGACCAACCCAAGTTACTTATTTTTTCTATCGATTGAATCGCGCGAGTTACTTTACTATATGCCAGTTGTTCTTCCACGGGGAAATCAAAAACGACCTTTTTTCCACCAGATCGCGCAACAGTAAAAGCAATGTCACGCAATTCTAAAATTTCGGGGTTGGCAACATTATAGGCTTGGCCATCATTCCCCATTTTTAATAAAAAAACTATTGCGGAAGCGGCATCTGCAACATAAATGTATGAGTACTTTTGTTTTCCATCGCTCTTAAGAACCACGTCTCGATCATTTAATACGTTTTTTAAAAATTGGGACAATGCCTTTGTATCGTTAATCCTCATAGTTGGACCAAAGCAACGACTGAACCGTGGAATTACGATTGGTACTTGTTTTTCTTTGGAATAACAAACGCAAAGTGTCTCACTTGCTCTTTTTCCTTCGTTATAGCAACTCCTAACGTCCATTGTGTCTAAGTAACCTGAATATTCTTCTGGAATATTATCAATATCAGCTTCTCCATATATTTCGCAGGTGGACATAAACAGCAACTTTGAAGAATGATGCTTTACAGCTAAATCAAGCATGTTTTTTACACCATTGAAATTTATTAACATCGTATCAATGGGATGCTCGGCATAGCCTCTAGGATCGGTATAGGAGGCACCGTGAATGATATAATCTACTTTGCATTCGATAAGTATGGGATTTACAACGTTGGCAACTACAAAAATGAGACGAGGGTCATTTTGAAATTTACTGAATCGTGTTTGGCCATCTTCAAGTGATAATACAAGTGCAATAATTTTAATGTTGAACATGGAATCGATTAGAAATCCATCAATAAGGTAAGAGCATATAAGACCCGTTGCGCCACTAATTACAATGCTTTTTCCAAACAAGAATCCTTTGTCAAGAGATTTAGAAAAGTCGTTGATTTCTTCAAGGTACTCTTTACAATATATTGACATAAAAATCACCTACCGTTTCACAAGTTCATCTTCAGACATTAGTAATAAAGCTTTGAATAAAGTTATATCCTCGGGGGTTGTAATTTTCACATTGTTATCAAATCCTAAAGAAAAATAGATGGTTTTCCCAAGTTCAACCATTAATGTATTAGCATAAACGCTATGTGTAATACCCATCTTTAAGGCTTGCTTATGAGCAGACAATATTTCTCCATATTTATATGCCTGTGGCGTTTGAACTCTCCTAATCGTCGATCTTTCAATGCTTTGCCTGCCAGATATTTGATTGTCTGTAAGTATTAATGTTTCATGGCAAGGAATTGATGCACAGGCATTCCCTTGCTCGTAACAAACTCGGAGCATATCGGAAATAATTATCTGGGGAAGGATTGGCCTAATTGCATCATGAATAACGACAACGTCGTCGGAATTCAAAATATTTTCTAGGTTAAAAAGCCCATTACGGGCGCTTGCTTGACCGCTGTCTCCTCCATTAATAATCCATTTAAGTTTAGTAATCCCATATTCTTTTGCTTTTTGCTTAAGATAAGTGTGCCAACCTTCAATACAAACAACTTCAATTGCATCAATTTCGGGGTGGCGCTCAAAAGCTTCCAAAGTATAGATAATAATTGGCTTTCCGTTGACCTCAATAAATTGTTTAGGAACTTCGGAGTGCATCCGGCTTCCCACGCCGCCAGCGATGATAATTGCAATATTCATGAATGTTTCTCCCGTTCAAAATACTAATGTAATTATACTATGTAAAGATTTTAATTCAATCTTAGGACAAAAATCGAAATCTAAGAAATAGACGTTATATACTCAATTAGCGTTGGATTGCCTTATTCATATTTATAATATCAAAAACACAATTTATATACTGTTGCCCTAAAAATTCGTTTATTATTGCTCTTTCTATCGATTATAATTATACTTTTTGTAGGGTGATTGCTAATGGACAAGTTGCAAATGGTTCAATTTGACTTATTAAAGGAATTTATCAGAGTCTGCGAAAAAAATCATCTTCGCTACTATCTTTTTGGCGGCACTTGTTTAGGCTCGATCCGTCACCAAGGCTTTATTCCCTGGGATGACGATGTCGATTTGGCGATGCCTCGACCCGATTTTGATAAATTAATGAAACTGGGTTCTGAATTCTCCAATCCCTACTTTCTCCAAAACCGAGAAAGCAATAAGCACTATATCTATACTTTTGCAAAACTGAGAAATTCGAACACCACCTATATTGAATACGTTTTCTCACATAACATGATTAACCATGGCGTTTGGATCGATATTTTCCCGCTGGATGGCCTGAGCAAAAAGAAAAACAAAAAAGAACTTCACAAATTTAAACCCTATTGGATTTGGGGCCAATTGACCTTTTCCTATCTCTATCACGTCATGCGTCCCATTCGTTTCAACAAGCACTTCTTCTCTGACATCGGCCTCGATCTAATTTCCCTTGTATTCTTGCCATTCAATATCTTTAATTGGAATTTACGAGTAATCGAACTCCTCGAAAAATCAATCCCGTATGATAAAGCCACGCTAGTAGGACCCTATGAGACGATGTACTTCAACCAAGAAGCCTTGCCTCCCTCAGTTTTTGGCGATGGAGTTGATGCTAAATTTGAAGGCATCACCGTAAAAGTACCGAGCGATTACAAAACATACCTCACTCATATCTATGGGGACTATATGAAGCTTCCCCCACTTGAAAAACAAGTTGGGCATCATATCAATCATGGCCTTAGCCTGACGATGGGCTACAAGGATTACTTCAAAGAGAACTAAATAGAGAAAAGAGGCACACTGTGCCTCTTTTAATTACTTTTCGAAACCTTTTGGATTTTTCGATTGCCACCGCCAAGAATCACGGCACGCATCTTTGATCGTTAGTTCAGCTTTCCAGTTAAGTTCTTTCAGAGCTTTATCGCAGTTCGCGTAACTGCTTGCGATATCGCCCGGGCGTCTTTCCTTGATTTCGTAAGGGATTTTGATTTTATTAGCTTCTTCGAAAGCATGGATTAATTCAAGGACGGAAGTGCCGCGGCCTGTCCCTAGGTTATAAATAACGAGACCCGGTTTGGTTTCCAGTTTCTTTAACGCAGCAATATGGCCTTTTGCGAGATCGACGACATGGATATAATCGCGGACTCCGGTTCCGTCTACTGTGTTGTAGTCGTTTCCGTAAAGTGGTAATAACGGGATTCTTCCAACTGCCACTTGAGTAATATATGGCATTAGGTTATTTGGTAAGCCAGCCGGATCTTCGCCAATGAGCCCCGATTCATGTGCACCAATCGGGTTAAAGTAGCGCAAAATCGCAATATTCATGTTCTTTTTTATTTTGAATAAGTCTTGGAGGATGCCTTCGATGATGATTTTGGTGCTGCCATATGGATTGGTAGCGCCACCGATAGGGTCTGTCTCATATAACGGGACTCTTTTCGGGGTGCCATATACCGTCGCACTGCTAGAGAAGACAAAGTTATGGACATGGAAGTCTCTCATGACTTCTAATAAGGCAATCGTGCTATTGATGTTGTTGTAGTAATACTTTAAAGGTTGCTCAACAGATTCACCCACCGCTTTTAATCCGGCAAAGTGAATGACCGCGGTAATTTTTTCTTTTAAGAATACTTTTCGAAGCGCTTCTTTATCACAGCAATCCGCTTCATAGAACTTGATCGGTTTTCCCGTGATTTGTTTTAAGCGTTCTAATACTTCAATTTTGCTGTTAACGAGGTTATCAACAATCACGGGTTCGTAACCCGCTTTGATGAGTTCGATGACAGTGTGGCTGCCGATGTATCCGGTACCGCCGGTAACTAAGATGGCCATAAGAGTCCTCCTATATACGTGTATACGATTTGCATACATCTTTATACTTTATGTTACTTAATTATACAAACAATGACGACTTGTAACAAAGACTTACCAAAACTTTCACTCAAGAAAATAAAAACCCGCCAAGCGACACTTCGCTGTACGGGTTTATTTACTTCTTGGTTGCCGAGAAAGGGTTCGAACCTTTGCATGAGCGGTTCAGAGCCGCTTGACTTACCACTTGTCTACTCGGCAATGAAAATATTATGGAGCAATTCATTAGAATTGAAAAGAAAAATAAGAACGAGTTCTTTAAATCACGGCGATTTTAACGGGTTCGACGACGATAGGCTTTCGTGTCAGGATAAAATCACGGAACGCTTCCACTTCTTCCATGGTCTTGAACTTAGCGATATAGAACTGGTCCCCCATCCCGATATTGATCACTGGTGGGTAACGGTCCGCCATCACGATCGAGTCTTTATATTTTACCATGACCTCTTCATGGCTATGGAGGTACTGATGCCCGTCACGCCGCGCCGCTTCCGCGCAAAAGAACTTTTCGAGGCTTAAGTCCTGTCGGTTCTCGTCGAACGCCATGACATCGGCCCAAATCTGGTAACAGTTCACTGTTTGGGCGTAGTTAATCATCTCCGGGGTATATCCGCCCGCGGGACGCATATTGACCTCTAAAGCCACGATATCGCCCTTTTTGCCTAGGCCCTCTTTGTCGACCGAGAGTCTAAAGAATTCTAGATGAAAGAACCGCTGCTTGACCTTAAAGGCCTTGATCGTGGCTCGTCCGACTTTCTCTAGGTCTTCAGGAACGAAGGGTAACGTATAGTAGTAATCTTCATCGAGATTATTGACAATGTCGGAATTGGGAATCGGAAAGACATGGGAAGCACAGAAGACCACTTCGGATTTAGAGTTAGCGACACCATCAAAAGAGACGATCGTCCCCTCAATGAATTCTTCCATGATGTACTGAGCGGCATCTTTCGTGGCAAAGAACTTTAAGAGCCCGTCTTCGTCTTTGATTTTATAGGAGGAATTACTACCCACGCCGATATTGGGTTTCACAAAAACCGGATAACCCACTTTTTCGATAAAAGCCTTGGTGTTCTCTAATGTATCCACGATATGATATCGGGCAGTGGGTACGCCCGCTTGATGATAGAACGGTTTCATGTCTTCTTTGGCCTTATAGGCCCTGATGTCTTTGGTCTGTATTCCGGTGGTGATATTAAAGTCCACCCGGATCTGGGCATCCTTCTCTAACCAGTATTCGTTATTGGATTCAATCCAATCGATTTTTCCGTGTTTGAAAGAAAGAAACGCCACCGCTTTAAAAAGCTCGCGGTAATCATTCATCCCGGGGCAGTAGTAGTATTCGCTAAGTATGCCTTTCAGCTCTTCGCTGATAAATCCATAGGGCGCATCGCCGATGCCTAAAACATTGAAGCCGTTTTTCTTTAATCCGGCAGCAAACTTCCAGTAAGTTTTCGGAAATTGAGGCGAGGTCAAGACAAAGTTCATGGCGGTTTTTTCTCCCTAAAAGATAAACCTAGTTTATAGCACTAAAGAAAAGTTTTCAACGCTTAAAAAAAAGGCGGAGCCGCGAGGCCTCGCCGATTGAGAATAAGAGACTTATAATGTCTCGCCCATCAAATCCGCTAAGGCACGGACCTGCAAGGCATTGACGAGAGCGATGATTTCATCATCGACCATCAGCATCGTATCCCCGTGAGGGATGAGGACCTGTTTCTTCCGGATAATCGCTACAAGAATGCATTCCGGCGGGATTTTAAGGTCTTTAATCAGCTTTCCGGAAACTAACGATGAACTATGAACTTTCTCCTGAACGATGGAGAATTGTCCTTTGTTTAATTTCAGTAAGGTCATCATATCGCCCAAAGACATTTCTTCAGCGACGACATGGGCCATCAAGTCCGCTTCCGTTAAAGCGACATCCACGCCCATTTCTGGGGTAAACATCCAGGTGTTCTTCGGGTTATTGACGCGGGCGATCACACGTTTGACGCCAAATTCGAAACGAGCTAACGTGGCCACCACTAAGTTTCCTTCATCGGTTGGCGTGGTTGCTACCACGACATCGGCTTGATGGACACCGGCGGCTTCCAAGACTTTCGGGTCGGTAAAGTCACCTTCGACGATCGTCTCCGCAGGTAAATCATGAAAAAGATTATGGAGTTGTTTTTCACGCTTCTCGACGACTTTGACGGAATAGCCGTCTTTTAATAAGAGTGATGCTAAGTAGGTTCCGACTTGCCCACCGCCGACAATAATGACTTTCATAGGGTTCTCCTAACTACGCCAAGCCAAGCAGCGATTTTAAATGATCGCGGCTGGTGGCAGTAACGGCGATATGGAGGGTATCCCTGTCTTGGAACTCAGTGCCCAAAGTCGGGATAAAGGTTTTGTTGTTTCTTGTAATCGCGACGACATGAATTTCAGTAGGAACCGTCAGCTGATTCACCTTTTGGCCAATCAATAATCCCGGAACTTCGACGTCGATGATATCGACGGTGCCAGTGCCCAAGCTTTGGGCGCTGCCAAGCGGCGAGTAACCCAGTAAATCAATCATCCGGTTGATGCCCCACGCGGTGGGGTCAATCGTCTGTAAGCCTAAGCGCGCGTAAATATCCGCTTTCCGTTCGTCATAAAGACGGGCAACAACGCGGGGAACACGGAAGACTTGACTGCCCAAACGGGCAATGACGGCGTTGGCTTCATCGCTCGCGGTGACCGCGGCTAAAGCATCCGCTTTTTCAATCTCGGCTTTTTGGAGTATTTCTCTATCGAAGCCATAGCCGATGATTTTTCGGCCTTTGAAGCTCGGCGGCAATAATTCGAATGCCTCCGGGTCGAGGTCAATAACCGTGACTTGGTGTCCGCTCTGGCTCATCGTGGTAGCCAAACCCGAACCAACCCGTCCGCAACCGACAATAATTATTTTCATTTGGAAGCCCCCTTAACCATTTTTAATGTCGAATCTGTACCGCGTTTTTTCTTGGCTCGGACAAGCGCTTTACGCGCTTCTTCGAGGAAGAACATCACCGGCGGCCAAATCAGTAAGAACGCGACTTCGCGTAAGCCTAGTGCCGCTGTCCCGAAAATATCCTGCATGAACGGTACATAGACCAGTAACGCGAGTAACACGAGTTCAGACGCAATCCCTATTAATACTATCTTATTCTTAAGTAGCCCAACTTTGAAGACGGAAAGACGATCGGTCCGGCAGTTAAAGACAATGCCAATCTGGCAGAAGACAATACTGGCTAAGGTCATCGTTGTGGCCATGGCATAGACCGTACCGGAACTGGCCAGCGGGACATTCGGCCAGCCATAAAGGTAGTTGAGGAAGAAATAGCTGATCATGGCCGCTCCGGCTTCAAGCATGCCATACCATAAGAAAGCTTTAATCGCGATTCTCCAGTTAACCAAAGGTTCTTTGGCGGATCGTGGCGGCTTGTCCATGATTCCGGCTTCTGGGCTTTCCGCCCCTAAACCAATCGCCGGCACCATATCGGTCCCAAGGTCGATGGTCAAGATTTGCATGACCGTCAACGGTAACGGAATCGTTCCGTGCGAGAAGAGGAAAAAGACAAACGGCACCGCTTCCGGAACGTTAGAGCAGAAAATATATGTCGTGAATCTTCGGATATTGTTATAGACCGCGCGTCCTTCTTCGACGGCGTTCACGATACTGGCAAAATTATCATCGGTCAAAATCATGTCGGCCGCTTCTTTGGCGACATCGGTTCCGGCGATACCCATGGCAATGCCGATATCGGCTTTCTTGAGGGCCGGAGCATCATTGACGCCATCGCCGGTGACGGCGACAACCTGTTTCATGGCTTGTAACGCAGTGACGACACGAAGTTTTTGTTCAGGAGCGACACGGGCGAAAACGACTTCGCCTTGAAGCGCTTCTTCCAGCGCCTTCTCATCGATTTTTTCAAGTTCAGAACCCGTGATGATACGGGCATGATCGGTCTTAATAATGCCAATACGGCGGGCGATACTTTCAGCGGTTAAGCCGTAGTCACCAGTAATCATGATAATACGGATACCGGAATGACGGCATTTTTCGACCGCGTCTGCGACTTCGGGACGCGGCGGATCCATCATGGCAATGAGGCCAAGGAAGGTTAATTTCTGTTCGACTAACTCGACGGTGTAGGCACTGCTGTTGGCGGGAACGCCGTCTTCTTTAGTAAAGTAACGGACGGAGACCGCGAGGACGCGTAACCCATTACGGGCATAGGCATCGTTAGCTGCCATAATCTCGGCACGCAAAGCATCATCCATCGGTTCGTCTTTGCCGTTCCGGCGCACCATCGTGCAGAGGTCTAAGACTTCTTTCGGGGCGCCTTTCACAAACGCCACACGGAAATACGGACTGCGTTGATCCGTGATTTGGTTGATCGTGCTCATGCGTTTGCGGCGGGATTCAAAAGGAAGTTCGCGGACACGCGGGAATTTGTGCATTTCTTCTTCTAAATCGACGCCGGCTTTACGCGCGGTCACCATCATCGCCGCTTCGGTCGGATCGCCTAAAATCGACCATCTCGGCGATTCCTGATCTGGGGCGACAAGACGGGAGTTATTGCATAAAACGGAGGAAACTAATAATTGACGTAAATCGTCGTTATCATCAATTGAAACCGGGGTTTTATCGTTGAGGATTTCGCCGACCGGGGCATAACCGACGCCGGTGACTTTGAGTTTGGCATCCGCCAGCCATAAATCACTGATGGTCATTTCGTTTTGCGTGAGCGTGCCGGTTTTATCCGTGCAGATCACGGTCGTGCAGCCTAAAGTCTCGACGGCGGAAAGACGTTTCACTAAGGCATTACGCTTCGCCATTCGTTGGACACCTAAAGCTAACGCCAAAGTAACCGTCGGGAGCAAGCCTTCCGGGACGAAGGCCACAATCATGCCAAGACCGAAAATAAAGCTTTCGGCCACAGTGACGCCGGCAAGAAAAATGGCGGCGATAAAGAAGAAAGCGCCGATGCTGACGGCCATAAACGTAATCATCTTGGTCAAGCGGGCCAATTCTTTTTGTAGTGGGCTCATTTCATCTTTCTGACTTTGGGTGAGACCGGCAATCTTGCCAAACTCGGTATTCATCCCGGTGGCAAAGATAACGGCGACGCCACTACCGGAGGCGACGTTCGTCCCGGCGAAGACAAGGTTGGGCTGTTCTGTATGCGTTAAGTCTTCACGGAGGGCCGCGTCTTTGGTTTTACGGACCGGATATGATTCACCGGTTAAGGTGGATTGATCGATTCTTAAATCATTTTCTTCGACTAAGCGGGCATCCGCGGAAATGCGGTCCCCTTCGGTTAATAAGATAATGTCGCCGGGCACCAGTTCATCGGCGAGGACACGGGTCTGTTCGCCGTTACGGATGACGGAGGCATAGAACGGGAGGAGCTTTTGTAAGGCCGCGGTCGCTTTTTCCGCCCGGAACTCCTGGAAGAAACTGAAGGAGCCGTTGATGATGTTGACTAAAAAGACGGCAATGCCGAGCTGGGGCATCTGAGCAATAAAACCGACGATACCGCCGACCCAAAGTAAAATCGCCATTAAGTGGGTAAAGTTCGATAAGAACTTAAGAATCAGGGGTTTTCCCTTCTTCTCTTGAAGCTTGTTAGAGCCATACGTCAAAATACGGGCCGTGGCTTCATCGCTACTCAGTCCGGCTTTAGTTGTTTTTAAAATATCGTAAACCTCACTCGGGGTGAGTTTATGAATGTCTTTAACGATAGGGGGAAGCGGAAGTGTCTTCTGTTTGCTGGCCTTCATGGTCGAGCCTTCTTTTCTATCATGCGTGTAGGTTCAATCATCTAAAAAGATGAACTGTCGGCAGTGAGGATGAGGCGTTTAATTGGAACGTCGGATCGATCGCTATTTACGTTTTCGCTTATGTCAGACGACCATACAGGCGAAAAGCCACAAGTGACGATTGAAACACGAAATGTAATAAGGTCCTTATTACGGACTGATTATAGGGCTAGAGGGGTACACATTCAAGTAAAGATGGTATAAAGATGACGCTGCGACCGCTTTCATGAAAGAAAAGGAAAACTAAGCGGCTTTCGTTTTGGCCCTATGCTTTAAGACAGCCGTCTTGATAACCCCTGGGACATAGAAGACACCAATCGCGGCACAGAGGAAGACAAAGAGCAAGTATTGCCAGTACGGTGCCGGAATCGCCCACCACGTCATATTGTCGTACATGAAGTACATATAGTTGTCGCCAGGATAAATCACGAGGTTCAAAAATAACGAATACAGCAGCGTCGCGGCGAATAACAGCCACGGCTCATAAACTTTCTTGATGGGAAATTCCACACGTTTAAAGATGATTTGGAGCAAGAAATAGATTAAGGCTAACGCATGGGTGGTAATGCTGTAGAGCTGGATCATGCTGAGTTCCACGGTATTGAAACCCACGGAAGCCCATAAGTAGAACCCGCCGGTGGCGACCACGCCGACCACCGCTAACGCATTGCTTAACGGTTTCCATTTCACGAAGTGATTGATGATGAGCGTCCACACCACGATCGAGCAGAGAAACGACGGCACCAAAGCGGTCCAGACATTTTGGAAAGTCCAAGTTCCTTCTACGATGATTCGCGTCATACGGGCGATACGGACGAGTATTTCTTCAAATATAAGGATATAGGCAATCCAGTTAAAGACTTTATCTTGCTGCTCTTTCTTCCGGTCGTAAAATACAAGGACGAGAATGCATAACGCCATCACGATCAGCATCAGCGAAAGGACATGACGGGGACCATAGAAAAAGACCTCTTTCGGAAGTAAGGTCAAATCTTTCCATTCTTTGGTAAACCAATCGTAAAATGACATAAAAGGTCCTCGATACTTGATATTATTATACAAATCTCGGAGGGCTTTTACAAAAGCAATACAAAAAGGGTGATGGTTTTTAATCGTCACCCTATCTTAACTTACTCTATGATTGCTAGAAAACGGGGACGACAACCCCGCCGAAAGTCGTGGTGATATAATCTTTGACCGTATCGCTGGTTAATGCTGATTTAAGAACGGAAATGGCTTCAGCGTCTTCATTACCGGCTTTCACCGCGATAATGTTGGCATAGGTCGTGGCCGCGGTTGAATCGGTTGCTTCGGTCGCGAGCACTTGGTCAGAAACGTCAGCGCTCAGCGCGTAATTCCCGTTAATGACGGCAAAGGCCACATCGCTTAGTGTCGATGGCACCGCTTCGGCATTGGTTTCATAGATATCGAGGTGATAGAGGCTATTATCAAAGTCTTCGAGCGTGACGGCAACGCCTTTAAGGGCTGTGCCTTCCTTCAGCGTCAGCAAGCCTTGCTGGGCGAGTAAGAGGAGCGCCCGTCCTTCATTGGTGCTGTCATTGGGAACGGCAATACGGTCACCGTCAGATATGAGCGAAAGCGAAGACTTTGTTCCGGCATAAATGCCTAAAGGCTCGAAGTGAACGGCTAAAACGCTGACAAGGTCGGTTCCGTTATTGGCGTTAAAGTCATTTAAATAAGGAACATGCTGGAAATAGTTGGCATCCAGTTCGCCTTCCTGAAGTGAGGTATTCGGGAGCACATAATCGCTGAATTCAACGATTTCAAGGGTATATCCGTCCGCTTCGATGGCGGGACGAGCGGCTTCGAGAATAAGCGCATGCGGCGTCGGGGAGGCACCCACCACGATCTTTTTATCGCTAATCGTGTTTTTAGCGCTACAGCCGACTAAACTGAGGGCGATGACACTGAGAGGGGCAAAGAATTTAATGATGTTTTTCATATGTTTTTCCTTTCCGTTTTTAACGGTGATCGATTTTTTTACTGGCGAAGTTGAAGAGTGTTTGGATGGTAATGACAAGCAGAATGATAATGACGACGGTATAGACGATCGTGATGGTGTCGAAACGATAGAACCCATGGGTAATCGCGAAGTTTCCGAGCCCACCGCCGCCGAGGGCACCCGCCATGGCGCTATAGCCAATGATGTTGATCGTGGTGATGGCAACGCCCCGGACGAGCGACGGAACCGCTTCGCCAAGATAGACATAGAAGATGATTTGCCAGTGCTTGGCTCCCATGGCTTCCGCCGCTTCGATCTTGCCTTGATCGACTTCGAGAAGCGACTGTTCCACCATACGTATGACGAACGGGATGGCGCAGAGCGAGAGCGGGACAATGGCTGCAGTCGTCCCGATGGCCGTGCCAGCTAACAGGCGAGTCAGCGGAATGATGAGGATCATCAAGATAATGAACGGCACCGAACGGGTCATATCGACTATCCAACCGAGGACGGCATGAAGTACCCGATGTGGGAATAACCCATTTTTCTTCGAACCGACGAGGACCACCCCAAGGGGTAATCCCACGAGATAGGCGAGGATCAAAGAGACGCTCACCATATACAGGGTCTCGAGAGTGGCTTTGAGTAAATCGTTAATCATGGTCATGCGATTCACGCTCCCTGATAGCCAATCAGTAATTGGGTGATTGGGCTATTGGGTTTCGTAAAGACGACATGGACAGAATCTATTTCCACAATTCGTCCCTCATCGATGACGGCGACACGGTGACAAACGCTCCGCACGACACCGATTTCATGGGTGATGATGAGAATCGTGACATGCCGTTCCTGATTGATTTTTTTGAGTAAATCCAAGATCGACTGGGTGGCAAGAGAATCGAGTGCGCTGGTCGGCTCGTCAAGAAGCAGTAAGTCAGGGTCGGTCGCTAAAGCGCGAGCAATGGCGACGCGTTGTTTCTGCCCACCGCTCAGTTTTGCGGGATAGGCAGCATATTTTTCGCTGAGCCCGACAAGACCCAAGAGCTCCTTGACCTTACGCATTCGAACTTCCTTAGCGATGCCACGGATGCGTAGAGGAAAAGCAATGTTATCCGCGACCGTTTCCTGATTGAGCAAATCATAGTTTTGAAAGACGATGCCAATGTGTTTTTTTACTTCGCGGTCATTGGTTAAACCGTGAGCGTTTGCGACCGGGATGCCCTGCACCGTCACCGTCCCGGCGCTTGGGGTTTCCAGCTGCGCCAAAATACGGAGCAGCGTCGTCTTTCCGGCACCGCTTTTACCGATGATGCCGAAGATTTCTCCGTCATTTATCGTGAGGCTAATATCCCGCAATGCCACGTTTTCTTCGCTTTTTGCGCTATAGGTTTTGGCAATGTTCTTGATCTCGATCATGTGGTTTTCCTCCTGAATAAATTAAAAAAGCTCTCGCCTATTCATAGGACGAGAGCAGTTGCTTCGTGGTTCCACCTAAGTTTGCCATGATCTCACGGTCATGACCTTTTCGAGTTCTAACAAACTCTATTGCGGTAACGGGCAACCCCGGCGATCCCTACTGACTTTCAGGACGCGACTCAGAGACCATGTTCATCGGCTTGCTTGATGTCCCCTTTCACTGTCGGGACTCGCTAATAAGAAGCTTATCGACTACTCTTTCTCTTCAACATCTTTGCGTTATATAAGTAGAGTATAGGCACCCCAATGGGTGATGTCAATCCTCAAATAGAAGAGAATAAATGAAACCGGTTTCGCTTATAAAATCTACAAAAAAAGCATTCAATCAAGAATGCTATTTGCAGTTACAATGTCCGTCACAGCACTTGTCTTCAAGGGCTTTTTTCTTCTTTTGGGCGGCTCTGGTCGCTTGCTTGCGGCTGCAGGCGAGGACCAACAGGACGATGCCGGCGGCAATCAGTAAGATCGCAGGGAAGGTCACGAAACCATGAATGAAACGATAAGCTTGTAAATCGCCAAGGATGGCGCGTTTTAAGGCGGTACTGAAACTATACACTAATGAACCGGTACCCACTACAATCATCACGATATATAGAGGTAACCATTTCATGCGATGAGATAATTCCTCATCGACTTCATCAACGAAGACTTCCACTTCTTCGGTTTTTATTTTAACCGGCGTGCACTGCTTCGCGACTTGCTCGCTGCAGTAGGGACAAAATAAGGCTTTATCGGGTATTTCTTTGCCACAACTTTCACATAGCATTTTCCCACCTCATTTCTCTAGTAATAATATCATATTCTACCTATTATTTAGCCATTTTCAAGCAAGAAGAAAAAAAGTGAGTGGCCATGGCAAAAGAAAACGGCCCTAAGAAACTTTCTTAGAGCCGTCTATTTCGGGATGGATTTTATTCGATTGCGTTGGTCACGCCGACGAATAACGGGATGTTATCCGGGCTAACGATGACATAAAGGAAACTACGGTCGAGATAGAAGTCAACTTCATTCACGGGCATCGCGGTTTCATAGACATCGACTTCGGTATAGGCCGCCGCTTCGACACCGCGTTCCTCAAAGGTGATGCCAACATTCTGGATAACGCTGGAAACGAAGGCACCGGTATCAATGATGTTGGTGAGGTCAGAGGCATCGCTGAAGACGTCAGTGACGCCGTTAGCGATCAGGGCATCATTCATCATGTATTTATTAAAGGTTGAGTGTTTCGGTAAGCGGAAATGGACGGTCGCGCTTTCTAAAGAGGTACTCGACGCGACAATCGCGTCCATGGCGTCGTTATCCGAGAGGATATCTTTGGGTGATACGCCTGTATCCGGAAGGACAAAGACAACTTTATTACCGCCATAAAGCGGATTGACAGTTAATTCATATTGTCCGGGAACATCGATGTAGGTTTGATTCGCGGTCGAACGCATATAGGTAACTGTTTGCACCGCATTCGTGCCAGTGCTGGTAAAATCGCCTTCAAAGTTGAAATTGGAATCAAATCCATTGATCCAACTATTCTTTAAATAGATGGTATTAAATAATGCGAGTAACGCATCTGGGGTAGCAGCGATATCGCTCGGTTGCACATCGAGGAAATCATTGGTCTTATCATTGAGCCAATCGGCGATGCCTTGCTTGGATTCATCGCTGAAATCCGTTTTGAAGACTTCGGCGTAATACTCGCTCGCTAAGGTGTTGAGGAAGGTGGCTTTCACCGCGTCTGCTCTATTCTCATTCACATAGACAGCGTTGCCCATCTTGGAGATAGCTTGTTTGTCGCCTTCATTAGAAGAAAAGGTCACATCGTAATAGAGGTTTTGATATAAAGCTTTGGAGTCTTCGTGGAGGCTCGTGAGATCGCTCACGTTAAGGACGGAAGCAAGTTGATTATAGGTTTCACCACTCGCGCCTTCAAGGAGTAAGGATAAAGCGAAGTAAGCGGAAATCGGGGAATAGACGAAACTCTTAGTTTCATCGGTGTAGAGTTCTTTCGCGGTCTTATTCATGAACGAAGTAACGGAGGAAGAATAATCGGTAGAAACCGGTAAATCTTGGATTTCGGCATCGGACGGGAAGGTCACGGCGTTCAGCGCATCAAGTCCGCGGAAATCAACGCCGCCGGGTTTATTAGCGTTCAGCACTAGAGCCACGACGACAGCGCCCACTAAAACAACGGACGCGCTGGAGAAGGACCAGATCATGCGTTGGTTAAAGAATTTCTTTTTGCTTGGGGCGGCTGGCATATCAAAAGCTTCTACGCCCTCAGTAAACATCGCTTTCCCTAACGGGACATCGGGGGCATGGGTTTCAAAATAGATTTGCCCGCTTCTTTTGATTTGTTTCTTTAAACTCATAATCAGCGCTCCTTCTTGTAGCTCTTCTTTAATTTAGTTAACGCGGTCTTATAAACCATATAGACCGTCGATAAGGGTGTATTGAGGAACTCAGCGATTTCTTTGAACGTATAGTCATAAACGATCTTATAGGCGATGATGGCGTTCTCGGAGTCGGTCAGCCCGGCATTCCAATCTTGTAAGAAATGGAAGTGCTCGTCTTCTTTACCGATGACGTCCAGTAAGGATTCGCTCAGTTCGGCTTCATGCCGGTCCGCTTTCAGGTGGTTAAGGGCAAGGTTTTTGGCGATGCCGCTGACCCAGCCATGGAAGGCGCTATCATCTCGTAAGGTGCCGATATTCTCGTAGATTTTTAGAAAGGTATCTTGGAGAATGTCTTTGGCGTCTTCTTCGTTTTTCACGATCGACACGATAATGAAATAAAGTAACGCTCGGTATTGGGCATACACGATGGCAAAAGCCGTATCGTCGCCACGTTTGAGGTCTTGGATTACGCTCGTGGGAAGTCTTTTTTCCATCGCTTGCCTTTCCCAGCCTCACCTAAATAGACAATCGAGGAGGCCGTATTTTCATAAAAAGATAAAATAAAATGCTAAAGATATTATATACTGACAAAACGCGATAAAAAAACACCGTTGCGTGAACGGTGTTAATTTAGTTTTAAAAACAGTTATTTCGCTTGGCCGAGACCGGCGAAAGTTCCGCCGAACGTCCAGAGGCCGCCGAGGCCAGCAAGAACGATGGCGACGATCATTTCCCAAGTCATGACATATTCGCGGGTGGTCGACGCGATGTTAAATCCGTTGGCGCCTGTGAAGAAGACGACCGAGAGAATGAGTAAGATCATGGCGGCGAAGAAATTCATCGATGCCAAGATCATGAAGCCACGATGACGGGTGCCGAGCAAGACGGCGATTAAGCCACCGAGAAGCGCGGTTGAATAAGCAAACAAGAGACCTAAGCTGAAACTATAGTCGGTGATGAAATGCGGGCCGTAGTTCACCGTGCCGCCAAATAAAGCGGTAAGGCCGGTATGGTAGGCCGTATCGGTAATCGCGCCGATGGTCAGCGTTTCTTTAATTACCGGGAGGAATAATCCGCCACAGATGAGTAACGCTAAGGCTAAGGCGACTAGCCCGACTGTCAATAATGGTTTTTTCATAATTTTTTTACCTCGTTGCATTAAATAGATTACATGTTTTCTTTTAAAAAGAAAAGAGAAAGTGGGAAAATCACTTGATTATCGTTTCGGGAGCGACGTAAGGCAGGTGGAAGAAATCCGCGACCGGGTGGCAGGTGCAGGCACCTAAGCAGGTGTTTAACCCAAGCATTAATCCGGGGTCTTTCTTCAAAGCTTTCTTATAACCTAAATCCGCGATTGCTAAACCATAGTTGATGGTCGCGTTATTTAAGGCTTCGCTCGAAGTACGGGGAACGGCGCCCGGCATGTTGCCGACGCAGTAATGAATCACGCCGTCGACTTCATAGGTCGGTTTATCGTGATAGGTGACATGGCTCGTTTCCGTGCTGCCGCCTTGGTCGATGGCGACGTCAACGATGACGCTGCCCGGTTTCATCAGTTTGAGATATTCGCGTTTAACGATTTTCGGGGCGGCATCGCCAGGAATGAGGATTCCGCTGATGACGAGGTCGGCCCATTTGAGGGACTCAATGATATCTTCTGTCGTGCTCTTCAAGATTTTAATCTTATCGCCGAATTCGGCTTTCAGTAAGGCTAAGCCTGGTTCATAGATGTCGATGGCCACCACTTCGGCCTGCATGCCGACAGCGATGAGAACGGCATTACGGCCGACGGTTCCGGCAGCGCCTAATACCACAACGTGTCCGGGTTTCACGCCGGGAACGCCACCGAGCAAGACACCGCGTCCGCCAAAGGGTTTCTCTAAGTATTTAGCACCTTCTTGGACGGCTAATCTTCCGGCAACTTCGCTCATCGGTTTAAGACATGGTAAACCATGATGTTCGTCTTTAATGGTTTCATAGGCAATGGCGACGATTTTCTGTTTTAAGCAGGCTTCGGTTAAAGGTAAGGAAGCCGCTAAATGGAAATAGGTATAGATGATCTGGCCTTCACGCATCAAAGGGTATTCCGCTTCTAAGGGTTCTTTGACCTTGATGATCATGTCCGCTTTCTTAAATAACTCCGCTTCGGTCTCGATCATGGTCGCTCCGTTAAAGATATACTCTTCATCCGGATAACCCGAACCTAATCCGGCGCCTTTTTGGACGTAGACGGTATGTCCGTGTTTAATGTACAAGGCAACTGATTCCGGCGTTAAACCAACACGATACTCGAACTTCTTGATCTCGGTAGGGACTCCGATTTTCATGAATAATCCTCCATATGATTATTTTGTTAACGAAAATAGCATATTTATTCTAGCACTCTATTCAGGAGTTGGAATAACAAAAAGGAAGAAGGTGGGATTTAGTTATAAAAGCGAATCTTCTTTTTTGATTGCCTCTGCGAGCACTCTGAGTGAATCTATCGTTTCTTCAAAAGTTATGTTGCGGGCAAACGCATTGGCTTTTTGATACCGCAACCACAATTCCGTCATAAACCGATCTTTTTGAATTGACTCGATGATCGAAAAACGTGAATCAAGATATGATGATGTTTCTCGACATGTGAAAGTCATGATTGCCGCTTCGGCAAAGTCTTTGAAATTGATTTTATACATTTTGCTAATAATAAATACATCATAAAAATCTTTTGAACGTGTGTTACCAACGCCTCGAGTAATCATCGTCTCAAATTTTTCGGCGAGAAGTGCGTCGATATTATAAGCTCTGATCGTGATTTTCTTCTTTTCTAACAAAGTCGAAAAGCTATAGTCGACAGCGGCTGGGGTTATGATATCGCCTGATGTTAAATCAATTCTTAGGGGAACGACAACTGCACCACATTTTGCCTCAATGGTGACCTCGAAACCGCCGTATTCATCCTTTCCATGTATTGCGCTCATTCGTTTAAAGGAGAAAAGAGTCCCATCGTCAATGTTCACCGCACAGATGACAATTATAGCTTGGCGAAGATTTTACTCATCAAGAGGGTAATTTTGAATAGTGATATCTAAATCCATGGTAGTTCGAAAAGAAATACCAACCAACGATTCAACCAGAACGCCTCCTTTGATTATAAAGAGGTTACGGAATGAAGTTTGGGATAGCCGTTCTAAAAAACGCTCGAGCATTATTTCTGTTAATACGGCTTGAGGGGATACCCCACATTGTTTCGCGTATTGGCGGATTTCCGCTTTCCACTGCTCGTTTTTATTCATAGAAGCAAGTCCATAATGAGCCTGACTTGCATCTCGACTTTTTGTGATTTGGCATAAGCATAAAGGAGATCCAAGCGTTTGTCTTTTCTTTTCACATAACTGTTCAAGGCCATCGTCAATGTATCGCCTTCCAGTCTTTTTTTGTTTTTCACGAGGTCAACGATCGTTCGCTCTAAATTGGTAATCAAAACTTTGTTTCCAAACATCGTTTTCCGCTCGCATAGTTCGGCAGTACTCGGTTTATCGGCATAATAAAATTGACTGCCCTTCATCGATAACGATGGCTTATAGTCTCTAGGAATTGTCACTGAAAAGACTTTGGGAGCACGCGTCACAAGACCATGGAGGTAGGCAGCAGTTTCATGTGAGAAAATAATTGAAGGATATTTTTTTTGAAAAACAAACATATCGTCAGGAATTTGACCAACTAAAACATAAATTCCAGGCCCGATTTTTTCAATCATCTTTTCTTTTTGAAGAATATTTAAATATTCACGCGCGATGCCATTTTTTGTAAGTTCGCTTGACCAAAGCAAGCCACTATTGTTCTTAGCAATCTCGAGCACGGTTTCTTTGTTTGTCATATGACCGCCTTTTTTACATTTTCACCTACATTTTACTTTTATTCAGTCATTTTGTAAAGTTATATTTAAAAAAGACAGACTCAACTGTCCGTCTTTTATCCGAATTTATTTATAGGAATAGCTTAAGCAAATTTTAAATAGGTCGCTAAGTCCGTCAAAGCCCGTAAACGGATATCCGTTTTCACGTATTTGGCGGCTTGCCCGATACCGGCGCTTAGGAACCCGCCGATGTTGGCGGCGTCAATCCCGGCGTCAGCGTCTTCCACCACGACGCAGTCTTCGGGTTTTAGCCCCAGACGCTGAGCGGCAGTGAGGAACACTTCCGGATGGGGCTTTGAATGGGTGATATCGTTGCCGTCAACGATGACATCAAATAAATTACGTATGTTGACTTTATCGACGATGAATTGGGCGTTTTTGCTGCTGGACGCAATCGCCAGTTTATAGCCTTTGGTTCTCATTGTCAGAAGAAATTTACGGACTTCCGGATTGACATCTTTTTCCGACATGTCGGCGAGGTATTTCCGGTACAAGGCATTCTTATATTCCGCGAGGGCGATTTTTTCTTCGTAACGGTAGGTTTTATGCGCCCGTTCCAAAATAATTTCGAGACTCTCCATACGAGAGACGCCGCGGAGACGATTATTGATGACATCATCAAAATAAATACCCTCTTTATCCGCAATCGCTTTCCACGCTAAATAATGGAAGTGATCAGTGAACACGATAACGCCGTCTAGATCGAAGATAATGCCTTTTGTGCTCATAGTTTTGCCTTTTCCGTAATCAAACCACGGTTTCTGATTAAGTTTGGACGACAAAATGCATAATACCACTTTTAATTACTTCTTTCCACGAAACCAAGTTCTTGTTGCTTTACTATGGTAAATAAAATAGCTAAAAAAAACATTTTTACCCCCTTTTTTCAAATAGTCTTTGGAAAATAGCCTCTAGTTAACTACAATGAAAGTAGGAGCGTGACATTATGGAAATAAATGAAAAACGATACGACAAGATGAAATACCGCCGCTGCGGTACCTCGGGGCTTAAACTCCCGTTGATGTCGCTGGGACTCTGGTATAACTTTGGCGAAGTCAACGATTATGAGACCTGTAAAGCGATCATCATCGAAGCCTTCAATAATGGCATCACCCACTTCGACCTTGCCAATAACTACGGACCGCCTCCGGGCAGCGCCGAGAAGACCTTTGGCAAAGTGCTCAAAGAAGGATTGATCAAATACCGAAATGAGATTATCATTTCGACCAAAGCCGGCTTCTGGTGCTGGAATGGTCCTTATGGTGACGGTGGGTCGCGCAAATACTTGATGGCGAGCATTGACCGTAGCCTAGAAAACCTCGGCTTGCCTTATGTCGACATCTTCTACCACCACCGTTTTGACCCTGAAACTGACCTACGCGAAACGATGCTGGCGTTACGGGATATCGTCCTGAGTGGCAAGGCCATTTATGTCGGTCTGTCGAACTATGGTTCCGAAGACTTAAAACGGGCTCACGCCATCCTCGAAGAACTCCATGTTCCTTATGTGATTACCCAACCCAGTTATTCGATGCTCAACCGCTGGACCGAATATGATCACTTATTGGATGTCGAATTTGACCAGCTCCACCGCGGGACGATCACCTTCAGCGCCCTTGAACAAGGCTTACTTTCCAACAAGTATATCGATGGCATTCCGGAAGACTCCAGAGCCAAGAATAAGTTCCTCCATTTCTTAACGACCGAAGACGTGACTGACGATGTCGTCTCTTCCTTAAAAAAACTAGACGTCGTCGCCAAAGCCCGTCATCAGACAATTTCGCAAATGGCCCTCGCTTGGGTACTTCGCGATCCCCGTGTGACCTCAACCTTAATCGGGGTCCGCACGATGGCCCAACTGCATGAAAACCTGAAGGCCCTCGAACACCTTGAATTCACCAAAGAAGAGCTCGACGAAATCGAATACGCGCTGAAGTAAAAGTTGAGTTAAAAAAAGACGGTAACTCACTGTGAGAAATGAACTTGTCAACGATAAGTAGACAGTTCAAATAAAAAACTCTAGAACCCCCGTTCAGACTTAAACTGGACGGGGGTTTTGTATCCTAACGCATATGCTGGGCGAACGTTATTGTAGTAAT
>Ga0079306_1000247_pt1 | contig 58226 bp, 52 predicted proteins | sample Methanotroph_Enr_FD_79181 | JGI IMG/M metagenome (GOLD analysis project Ga0079306, IMG submission 79181) | Enriched soil microbial communities from Old Woman Creek wetland in Ohio, USA - Methanotroph_Enrichment_5 | ecosystem: Environmental > Terrestrial > Soil > Wetlands | place: USA: Ohio... | reverse complement strand
GTGTTAGGCCTGTCGCTAGCGTTCATCCTGAGCCAGGATCAAACTCTTCGTTGTATCTTTTTTTTATTTGCTCGGATGCTATCTCTTTTTGATTTATTTGAAAATTGACGTGGTATAAAAAATAATTGATACTATCGCTAGTATCAAACATTTATAAAAAATGTTCCCTTTCCTTATACTACATTATTTGTTGTTCATGTATTCTCAAAGATCGATGCTTAACGTATCTACTGTCGCAGTAAATGTTAGTGTCAAGACTTCTTATGTTATTAAAAAACAGCTCCCTGTTTTATAACTTGTTTTGCGTTTGTTTTACCCTCAAATGTTGTAAGCGAAACGGGCTGCAAAGGTAATGCTTATTTTCAAACTACCAAACGTTTTTGAAAAATAATTTTCTGTTGGGTTGGCGATTATTCAATATCACCGGAAAAGCTATTTGAAGTATGTAAACTATTTTTATTCAGCTACTTATTATCACTTCTCCAATTCAATCCCTTTCCTCTGAAAGCGGCTGCAAAGGTAATGCTTATTTTTAAACTACCAAACGTTTTCGGAAAATAATTTCTATTTGTTTGGAACCGTTTCAGCAGCATTTTAAACACCGTGTCTTTCTCTTAAAGCGGGTGCAAAAGTAGTCGGTTTTTATATACCAACCAAATCTTTTCTACTCTTTTTCTGCTAAAAAACATGTTTTGAGTGATAAACAACTGAAACGAAAGAACTTTACCCCCGAAATAATTTTGAAATATTAGCTTAACAGTATTGTCTTTTTCAGAAAACAACAGCATTTACCCATAAAAAGCACCTATCTGAGACTATTCTTATACCCTAAAAAATATATCAAACGGATATTTCCAGACAGAATTTCAAGCCGAGTTCTTCTTTTAAAGCGTATCTTCTTCACAAAATCAACCCTAAACCAATAATTATTCACTTGTTTAGCCTGAATGTAGTAATACTTCGTATATTGTTACAAGAACCCTAATTGATTTAAAAAATTAAAAAAACGGATTACTGGTCCGGCCTTCTTTAAAAAGTAAGAGGGTGCCTTTACGGACACCCTCTTTTGAACATAAAACTTATGAAATCTACGAATACTGATTAAGCCATCATGAGTTTGATTTGGATCTATTTTTTATAAACCGGGTATTAGCCTGCTTACTGCTGCCGCTTCTTTCCGCTTCCGATTAATTCTACTTACCGTTTTAGCGGCTCGTCAAATCTCTCTTCCACCGGATTGCATCTGGCAGCCCTGTCTGTCTTTGAGTCGTTCTTTACTTTACCGTATCCTGTTGATTGTCTGCAGCTTTTTTCAAAGCTACTTATTATCAATCTTCAGATTGTAGCAGGCTTCTATTCCAGATGATCACTCATCCTGTTTTTTCTACTTGCCAAGGCACAGTCCGTTTTTCAACTCTTCCTCTTTTACTGATTCTCAGTTAAATCACTTCTTCTCAAAGCACTCAAATCATAAGTCAATAGGAATTGAAATTCTGTATATGCTTTTTCATTGTTTCCAATGCAAATGCATTCCGATAAAATTCTGGGCGTTATCATTCCGGCCTTCAGGGCTACCCGCTATTGGCATAGCTTCAGATCCTGCTAACGACTATGTCTTTGCAAACACATTCCTTACTGCAGAGCCACCCCGCGAACCGTACTCATTCTGACACCTTTTAAGGTTTGCTACTTCGAATGTAAACCATCCGTTTTTGCTTACCTGCCATTTTCTCCGTTTCATACGGATTTAACTTCTGTCCCGTTTTATGGGGATTTCTGTTTATCCTGTTGCCCGGTATCCAATTTTCAGCATTCAGATTAGCTGATTTCGCCAGCTTCATCGTCACAGTACAACCTCAACATTACTATTAAGTATGCACTTATAAAGCATTTTTACTCTTGACTCTTTTACTCTGTTGGCATTATATCAAAAAATAAAATTCGCTCAATTATAAACTCATTTAAATTATTAAACTCTGACTCCTCGACTTTTAATTTTTTTGTACTGCATCGCCCGGAACTTTTTGTCACACGCTCAAAACATTGCTGTTTTTACTTTTGTGGCCGGGAATGAATATAAGTAACGGATTACTGTTTAGGATTCCCATCCCGACTACCCGGCTTACCTGTCTGAGGGACAGACAGGGTTACGTTTTATTCAAACGTACCATAATTATATTTGGAGAGTCTAACCCACAGGGGATTTATATTTTTGCCAGAGACCGTAAGACCATCAGCATTTGTTATGCATCTCATTACACGCTTGCGCATACAATTACGGAGATAACCTGACTTAATAGCCAGTGCGTTCTTTACATAAAATATAACTTCACCTCTGAATTTGGATTCAGACATTTAACTATTAACTTCTTTTGATGTATCAGTATTTCAAAGACCGTTCAACATATCGTTTCATGTTGTGAGCCGAAACTCATGATGCAAATATAATGTATTGAATATGCGATTTACAAGTATTTCACGTTGTTGTTATCAACAACTTATGAACAGAAGTTATGAACATGACAACCACCAGGTAATCAACACGATTTAAATATACTTGTTGATAACTACAAATAGAAATTAGTTTTATCCACCATAAATTTCTTTCTAAACTTCGTTAGAAACGAAAGACAAAGAATTGATAGCAGGAATCAGCGGCTTATTTAAGTACAAAAGTCGAAGGTAATGCCAACAGCTGGTATTGAATGGTTTTAGCCAACCGGTAATCTCCCAACGCATTGGGATGCAGCCGATCCGTTTCTTTGTTATTGAAGTATTGCGATTGGGCATCGGCCAGCGGAAATAACCCACTTGTAGAATAAAGATCGATTAACGGAACAGCCCAATAAGATGCCGCTTGTTTCAATGCAGCAATATATGAATCGATATACAATCCCTGCGCATTACTATAATTTTCGTCAGGCTGCACATTTTTGTCGCTAAACTTAGCAAAACCCCTGTGGATAGGAGTCAGAATAACAATTTGTTGCTGTGGGTAATTGTTCTTCAGGTACGACATTACTTTATTAATACGTCCGCAAAACGTGGAGTCAGTCAATATCGGAGTCCGGTACTTGCGCGTCACCTGAACCCCGTTATGGTTAGTCTGCCCGGTTGTTTCACTGAAAAACTCACCCATCGGAATGCTATGGTTGTAATCATTGGTGCCAGCAAAAATCAGGATCGCATCAACTTCCGTTCCTTTTTCTTCATGTAATTTTAGCGCCTGGTTGTAAATGCCATCCCACTGATTACCGCTGATACCATATACAGACGGTTGCACTCCCAGCAACTCGCTCAGATATTCCCAGTAAACACAGGTAGTTCCTACCCGACGCTTGTCAGTCATCGAATCGCCCAGATAAGCCACCCGCTTACCCTGCCACTGCGAGTTTGGCGTTTTTTCATTTGCCGACACTATTACTTTGGGAGTAACTGTTGGAGTAACCTGCTGTGCATATCCATTAAAACCTACTGCCAACAAAATGGCACAGGTAGTTGCTTTTAGTTTTTTCATAAGGGAATAATTATTTTTCAAACCTCAAAATTAAATATTTATTTTCAATAATTCCATTTTTCTGTCAAAGCATTTATCAGCAGATCATGCTCCTTGTATTAAACCTAAACGTTGCTACAATCTAGAAAACAATACATAATCAGTAGTTTAATATCCCGACAACTATAATCAGAAAGAAAAGTTATTTGATTATACTTGCCGTCAAAGCAGAAACTCAGCAAAGGCCACCTACCTATCATCTCCGGTGCAACCATATATTACAGTATATATAGCGCATAGTTTGGACTCTGGCAGTTGAGAACTTCACTTCATTACGTAAACCGTTGCCGACTGGCATTCAGTTAATTAATAATTATTGAGGCATATTTTTTCCATTTACGCAAATAGAATTTCAATTTATTGAGTACTTTTGACAGTTCATTTCGTACGTAACATGAATGTAACATGAAGAAGCAAATTCCGATTCCGCTTCATAATTATACGACAAGCAATAGATTTTGCAACAAACAATAAATTACACGTTATGACTATACCTCCAAAATTGAAACCCGTATTGTACGGAATAGGCGTCTTTATCGTTTTTACTACCCTTATGGTAATATTGAAACTAGTAACTCACCGGATTCCTTCTGATGCAGAGTATTTTGGGTTGTTTACAAATCAGGATTTGTTTTTAGGAGTTATTGTTGCTGTAGTATTGACCTTTTCGCATGAGCGAAAAAAGAAACTGAAATAAGACCTGATCGATGCCTGACATTATAAATTATATAATTCGTTTTCTACTGGGTGAGGATTTACCCGCCAAAACAGTGGCGCAGGTTGGTTACACGGCCGATCCTGAAAAGTTCCACAAATACAAACTGGTTATACTTCCTTCGCCTTTTTTCTCTGCTGAAGTTTACGGAACTGCAGCCTCAATACCTAATATTCCGTTGCAAATATGGGAGGAAGCTCCGATATTGTTTGGCAACCCGATAGTGGAACAGGTGGATAACACGGTTGTGTTGCATGCCGACCTGATAGCAAGTACGTATTTTCTGATTAGCCGCTATGAAGAAATGGTACGGGCAGACAAAAGAGATGTACACGGCAGGTTTCCCGGGAAGGAATCCATCCCTTACCGGGCCGGATTTATAGACTCGCCACTGGTGGACGAATACGGTAAATTACTAAGGTCGCAACTCAGGGAAACAGGCTGTAAAGTGCCTGAACCGCTACAACAAATTCGTAAAATATACCTCACACATGATGTGGACCAACTATCGCATTACCGCAGTTTAAGAGGTTTTATTGGTGGGCTTTTACGCGGCATTAAACGTCCGAAAGAAGGAAACAAAGCAATTAAAAGTTATTTCGGCGGGCTGAGAAATGACCCCTGGTACACATTGCCCTGGTTGTTTAAACTGGATAATTCCGTGAGACAAGTTCTGGGCGCCGAACGTTGCCAGCCTATCGCTTTTATTAAAGTGGGCGGTGGAAACCGGAAAGAAGACCGGCCATTCGTAACACATCACATACAGGATTTCCAATCGCTTATCATGCTTTGCAAAAAGAAGAGCATCACGCTGGGATTACATACCAGCTATGAAGCCGGAATAAACCTGAACCGGATAGCGGATGAAAAAAAGCATTTGGAACGTGTATCGAAAAGAAAGATAGCTTACAATAGGAATCATTACCTGAATTCGCGGGAGCCTGAAGATATGCAGGCGCTTATCGATGTGGGCATTACTGACGATTTCACATTGGGCTATGCCGATATTGCGGGATTCCGGATAGGAACATGCCGCCCCGTGAAGTGGATAAATCCAAGAACCAAAGAGCTTACACCACTGACACTGCATCCACTCACGATAATGGACGGAAGCCTGAGTGATAAAAGATATATGTTTTTGAATGCCCATGAGGCTTACGAGTATTGCATCCGCCTTATTAATATGGTGGAAAGCTGGAACGGTGAACTGGTTTTGCTATGGCACAATACTTCGGTAGAAGACAACGCACATTCCTATCACCGAAAACTATATCAGGATATTGTTAAATTTTTGAGAACGAAAAAGGTGAATAATAGTTTATAGTTGGCAGTTTATAGTTTATAGTTTATAAAATTACAGATTGTGAATACCTGTCTGAAATAAGAACAAACTTTTAAATATTCATATATAAAAATACGAGACGCAACTATTATACATCCCTTCAGCCTTAGGCGTATTAGTAAGGAGTAAATCGTTTATATATATATATAAAAAAAAGAATGCAGAAAACAGCCATAGTTTGCGTAACAAATGATTTAAGCATAGATAACCGTGTGCACAAAACCTGCATGACGCTTCAGAAATGTGGTTATTGGGTAATTGAATACGGCCGGCTATTGCCGGATAGTTTGCCATTAGAACGGTCATATTTTACGTTACGTAAAAAGTTATTGTTTCGTAAAGGTCCTCTGTTTTACGCCGAATACAATATCCGGTTATTCCTGTATTTAATGACTGTCAATGTCGATTTGATTTTTGCAAACGACCTGGACACACTTCCTGCTGCATACTTTGCTGCTAAACTTCGAAAAAAAAGACTGGTATTTGACACACATGAATTGTTTTCCGAAGTTCCGGAACTTGTTAACCGTCCCTTTATTAAACTGTTTTGGAAGAAAGCAGAGGATTATATATTGCCTAAACTTCCTGATACCATTACAGTATGCCAGTCCATTGCCACACATTATAACAAAGCATACAATACCGACATGAAAGTGGTACGGAATGCACCAAACTATAATCCGTATTCCCAAACTAAAAAAATCTTATTTCCGGGCAAAAAAATCATTCTATACCAGGGTGCTTTAAATGTAGGCCGGGGATTGGAATGGATACTGGATGCCATGCCTTTAGTCGACGATGCTGTATTGGTAATAATTGGCGAAGGCGATATTAAACAAAAGCTGGAATTACAAGTTAAAGCATTAAAAATAGAAGACAGAGCGCAGTTTTTTGGCAAAGTAAGTACTGAAAAACTGCATGAATACACTTCTTGTGCTGACATTGGACTTTGCCTGCTCGAGAACAAGGGGCTCAACTACTTTTATGCCCTGCCCAACCGTATATTCGATTATATTCATGCCGGAATACCTGTTTTAGCAACACGTTTTCCTGAAATAGCAACCATAGTGAAAAACTATAATACCGGAACACTTATTGACCATTACGAACCTGACTATCTGGCTGCCACCATTAACGATATGCTGGCCAACCCAATGAATACCGACCACTTTGAAACCGTAGCAAAAGAACTTTGCTGGGAAAAGGAAGAAGAGGTATTGATGGAAATAATAAATAAATATTAACCCATGCTCTCCATCCTCATCCCCACATACAATCAAGAAATCATACGCCTGGTGGCGGAGTTACATCACCAGGCGCTGGAGCAATATATCGATTTTGAAATCATTGTCATGGAAGATGGATCGGATAAGTTTATCGAGGAAAATAAACATGTCAATGAATATGAGTTTTGCAAACACATTGTTTTAAAAGAAAACGTGGGTCGTTCTGCAGTTCGCAATAAGCTGGCAGACGAAGCAAAATACGATCATTTGCTGTTTTTGGACTGCGATGCAGAAGTTTGCTCAGCACATTTTGTGGAGAAATACCTCACCTTTTGCAAAGAAGATTGTGTGGTAATCGGCGGAACGGCTTATGACCCGAACGAAACAAATCCTGATTACAGCCTGCGACTGAAATACGGGCGGAAACGCGAAGCACGGACAGCAATGGAACGTGGAAAAAACAACTTCGCTACATTCAACTTCTTGATTTCTAAATCCATTTTCAACAAGGTGCGTTTCGATGAAAGTATTCGCGGCTACGGGCATGAGGATATGCTTTTTGGCCATCAGTTGCATCAACTGGGCTACTATTTTATCCAGATTGAGAATCCGCTTATCCACAAAGGACTGGATGACAACCGCACATTCCTCCGTAAAACCGAAGAAGGTACCCGCAACTTGTTTTTGCTTTACCAAACAGGGCGATATCCATATCTGGCAGAAGAATCGAAACTGCTGAATACCTACATAAAGATTAAAAAGCACGGACTGGCGCATTTATTTACGCTAAAATTTGATGCAACAAAACACTTGTTTCGTTGGTTGCTTTGCCGGAAATCACCCTCACTCCTGCTCTACGATTTTTACAAGATACTTTTTCTGTGCAAAACGTCGCTGATAAAATGACAAGTTGTCAGTATGCAGAAAACATTTCAGAATCCAAAACGTTAGTCCTGTCAAAACCGACATAAATACGCTTTGGCATACATTTCGCTAAATGCGTTCCGGCTGTCGGCATGACAAGCCCGTTCGAGACAATCATTATTCCGGAATTCAATACGCTTCGAACATTTAAAACACAAATATTCAAACAATAATATATTAAAAACTTTAAAATACAAAGCAAATTATGAACATTAAACCATTAGCCGACCGCGTGTTGGTAAAACCGGCACCGGCAGAAGAAAAAACGATTAGTGGAATTATTATTCCGGATTCAGCAAAAGAGAAACCGTTGAAAGGCGAAGTACTGGCCGTAGGTAACGGAACTAAAGACGAAGAAATGGTAGTAGCTGTAGGCAATACCGTATTGTATGGCAAATATGCCGGACAAGAATTGGAGTGGGAAGGTGAAAAATACCTGATCATGAAACAATCTGATATTTGGGCAATCATCTAAAAAAACCCCTAACCCCTAAAGGGGGATTAGATTAGTACGGTTTCTTACAAAACATCATTAAAAATTTTATAACAAACAATGGTAACTCTGTTCCCCTTTAGGGGTTAGGGGTTGTCTTAATTAAATAAAACTACAATGTCTAAAGAAATTTTATTCAATATTGAAGCGCGCGACCAACTCAAAAAAGGAGTTGACGTGTTGGCAAATGCCGTAAAAGTAACGCTTGGCCCTAAAGGTCGTAATGTAATTATCGAGAAAAAATTCGGCGCACCACACATCACCAAAGATGGTGTAACCGTGGCAAAAGAAATTGAAATTGAAGATGCATTCCAAAACCTGGGAGCACAACTTGTAAAAGAAGTGGCTTCAAAAACCAGCGACGATGCAGGTGACGGAACAACTACCGCAACTGTATTGGCACAGTCAATCGTTGGGGTAGGTATGAAAAACGTAGCTGCAGGTGCAAACCCAATGGATTTGAAACGCGGTATCGACAAAGCGGTGGCTCAAGTTGTAAAAAGCATTGGCGAGCAAGCTAAAACAGTGGGCGATGACTACGACAAAATCGAACAGGTTGCTTCTATTTCGGCTAACAACGATGCAGTAATCGGTAAACTGATTGCTGACGCAATGCGCAAAGTATCGAAAGACGGTGTAATCACTATCGAAGAAGCCAAAGGAACCGACACTACTATCGAAGTGGTAGAAGGTATGCAATTCGACCGCGGTTATATCTCGGCTTATTTCGTTACCAATACGGAGAAAATGGAAGTGGAAATGGAAAAACCATACATCCTTATCCACGACAAAAAAATATCGAACCTAAAAGAATTGCTTCCGGTATTGGAACCAGCCGTTCAATCAGGCCGTCCGTTGCTGATTATTGCCGAAGATGTGGACAGCGAAGCATTGACAACCCTTGTAGTAAACCGCCTGCGTGCAAACCTGAAAATTTGCGCCGTGAAAGCTCCGGGCTTTGGCGATCGTCGCAAGGAAATGCTGGAAGACATCGCTATCCTGACAGGTGGCGTGGTTATTTCGGAAGAAAAAGGTATCAAACTGGAACAAGCTACCCTTGAAATGCTTGGTACTGCAGAAAAAGTAACCGTAAACAAAGACAATACAGTAATTGTAAACGGTGCTGGTGAAAAAGATGCAATTCATGGCCGTGTAGGACAAATCAAAGCACAGATAGCTACTACAACTTCGGATTACGACCGCGAAAAACTACAGGAACGTTTGGCTAAACTGGCCGGTGGTGTTGCTGTGCTTTACGTTGGTGCTGCTTCGGAAGTGGAAATGAAAGAAAAGAAAGACCGCGTTGATGACGCATTGAGTGCAACCCGTGCTGCAATTGAAGAAGGCATTGTGCCCGGTGGTGGTGTGGCTTATATCCGTGCAATCGATTCGTTGAGCGATCTTAAAGCCGACAACGATGACGAAGAAACAGGTATCGAAATCATCAAACGTGCCATTGAAGAACCGCTTCGCCAGATTGTGGCTAATGCAGGTAAAGAAGGTGCTGTGATTGTACAAAAAGTACGCGAAGGCAAAGCTGACTACGGTTACAATGCCCGCACCGACAAATACGAACACTTCTTCAAAGCAGGTGTAGTTGATCCCGCAAAAGTTACCCGCGTAGCATTGGAAAATGCGGCTTCTATTGCCGGCATGTTCCTGACTACCGAATGCGTAATCACCGAAAAGAAAGAAGATACTCCTGCTCCACAAATGCCTATGGGCGGCGGAATGGGCGGAATGATGTAATGACCCCAACCCCCTAAAGGGGCTAAATAAATTCGGAGTGCGACTTAAAGTCGCGCCCCGAATAATAAAGAACTATCTTCCCGTCGGCGAAATCCGGTGGACTTCTATATATAAAAGGAAACCCCTTGCTGCTTTCGGGCAGCAAGGGGTTTCTGATTTAAGCACTATCAAAGATTTCAGAATCCCTTTGTTTACTTTTTGTAAACCGATTTCAGGACTTGATAGCTTAATTCGGATTATTTTTATTTACACTGTATCCATAAAACTCCGCTGCACTTTATTAAATACCACGATACCGGCACCCAGCAATACCACCATAAACCCGAAACTATAAGCCAGTTGCAACCAACTGAATGTGCCAACACCCATGGTTCCGTATTTGAATGTTTCTACAATGGAAGTCACCGGGTTAAGTGCAATAATCCACTGATATTTTTGTGGGATCGAACTCATTGGATATAAAATTGGGGTCGCATACTGCCACAATTGAACTATAAATGTAAACAATATGGTTAAATCTCGGTACTTTGTCGTCATAGAAGAAATGATTATACCAAAACCCAAAGACAATCCGGCTAACATAAGGATAAGTAAAGGAATTAAAAGTGCATATGAATTTGGTGCAACTTTCTCCCCAACAAAAAGATAAAAAACATAAATCAAAACAAACAATAGTAACTGAATACCCATACGTACCAGATTGGATGTAACAGTGGCCAAAGGAACAATCAACCGAGGAAAATAAACTTTTCCAAAAATACCCTGGTTGGCCGTAAATGTAGAGGATGTTTTATTTAAGCAATCGGAAAAATAATTCCAGGTAAGGATACCAATCAGGTAAAACAAGGGTCCGGGCAAACCATCTGTCGAAAGTTTAGCAATACTTCCAAACACAAGAAACATAATGGTCTGAAGTATCGGTTGAATAAAAAACCATGCCGGCCCGAGAATAGTTTGCTTGTATTGGGTGATAATATCACGTTTAACGAACATGGAAAATAAATCGCGGTATTGCCAGAGCTCTTTAAAATCGATATCGAAAAGTTTGTTTTTAGGCTTAATGATGGTATTGAATTCCATTTTTAGTTGATAGTTGGTAGTTTATAGTGGAAGTGTACAGACTGAATTCTGTACATTTTTTGAATGACAAAAGTACGATTTTTTTTCTTGCCGACAAGGTTGGCAGGAAATGTAGTGTTCTTCCCTAATGGGGTTGGAGCGAAAATAAAACAAAATCACGCAAAAGCGTTAATCATAACAAAGTGGAGATGCAGATTTATCGGTAGAACGAAAAAAAGGGCTGCACAACATCCCGTCGTACAGCCCTTTCAGCCAATTAACCTGAAATTATCTCAGAGAAACTTTTCTTGTAGCGCCATCAACACGTAATATATATAAACCGGCATTCAATTTTTCGGAAGTGAATTTGCCCATCATTTTTACGTTTTGAAGAATACGTCCGCTGATATCAATTACTTCCACTTGTGAAGTTACACCTTCAACAACCAATGAATGGTTATTAGAATAGATTGTATATTTGTCAGCATCGATTTGAGGAACAGCATCCGGTTGGGCTTTCCAACCCCAAACTGTAATGCTTGTAGCGGCATCAGCAGGATAGTTAGCCACACGGTTGGCAAGCTCTGTAGTTGGGTCTGCTTCACCGACTTCAGGGTGATTCCAGTCTGCCTGATTGTACATACGATATTCCATTGACATTACGTTTGGCACTGCCACTGTGAATGTTCCGTCTGTATTTTTTGTAGCTTCGATAGCATTTGCCCAGTTCCAGCCAAGTGCACTACCCTGAATCCAAACCCGGTTAGTTCCGGCTGGAACAGTAGCAGTTATTGTAACTGTACCAACTTTTGAGGGATCATAGACTTTTTTGAATCCGGTTACAATCTCTGTTACAGAGCTTTCTGCGGCAGGATACACGTAATTGGTAGATACGGTTTGTTCATAATCCCATGCTGGACCTGCACAGAACTTATATTGCAGTTTATTTGCATCGGTTGTAAAGAAAGTGGCTGTAAACTGAATATAATCAAGAGTTTCTTCCACTTTAGTCATTTTAGTTGAATCTGTAGGGATAGTCCAGTTATTGAAAGTTCCAACAATATAACATTGTATTGTACCTACAGGAACTAGTGCATTAACTGTTACAGTTTTAGGAAGTGGAAGAACAGTTGGATTGTAAACCAGCGCCCATTTAGCTACAACATCGGCAGCATTATAGTCACGGTCAGTAATTTCGGCACCTGCAGCATCTTTTTCTACATAAGCCCAATCTCCACCACCACTCAGGTATTTATATTTAATATTAGCCTGGGTAATACCGGTAGCAAAAGTAGCATCATCAAGTGTAATGGTGTAGTGGGTATCATCCACCTTAGTCATTTGATTTAAGTTATTGTTCCAACCGTTGAAGTTACCCACAATCCAACATTGATAAGTTGGCGATGGCACAGTTACATTAAAAACGACGTTAGCTGCACTTGCTAACTGCATTGCTGCGAACATGCTCATCAGAGCAATTGCTAAAGTAAAAATTCTTTTCATAACATTGATTTTTTAGTGATTAATTTAAGGAAATTATTTATATGTATAAGTTATGTCAGATATACACGCTACATTATAAATTATAACATATATATACTATTGTTTGTTCGTTATATAATTTAAAGATAGCCCATTGAAAAACACATTACCTATACTGAAAACCAACAAATTGAATAATTATATCCGATAAACAAGGCCTGTCAGATACATTCAATACAACAAAAATAGAGTATTAAAATTTATAATAATTCGTAATTTATCAATTTGATTCATTTTTCCTCCGCAATCGTTTGCAAACAATAAATCAAGGATAAATGAACCTGCATTAAACCAAATGGAGTAAACTACTTTTTTGAGATAATCTTAAGCAAAATTCCTCATTGTTTATCGTTCTTTACGTCTTTAAGTGGTTTAATGTTACTCTGGCGATAAGTCTGCAAAGTTCGCATATGAAGAAACGATTCCTCTTATTTGCATTCTACCGATTAAATCGCCATCTCCACTTCGTTACGATTTGCGCTTTTGAGTGATTTTTTTAGTTATTTTTTCCAACGGCTCGATACAACACTTTTTGCAGGAATTGTATACGTAAACCAATGTGAAGCATCGGCCAACACCACTTTTATAGAGGCATTGGTATCATTTTGCAGAACTACGCCATAAGTTCCATCTGTGTTTTCAACGGCTGTGTAATATAATCCGGAAGTTTGAAAACCGCTGGTTCCAATTCGTACTGCACCCGGCGAAATGGCTTTAGCCAAATGGCCAATCATGTAATAATGCGATTTCCGGTCCAGTGTTTTATAGTCGCCCGAGCTTATATCAACCGCACCGTAACATGTAGTACATCCGCCGGGTCGATTAGGTGCTCCTTTTTCATCAAGCATATAGTTCCATACAATAACCGCTTTGCAATAATTATTCAAACACCCGATACCTATCTCGCGCATACTCCACATTAAATCGCCATCGAAAGAATAATTCCAGCTGCCAATAGACATTTCGGTGAAGTACAGGTTTTTGTTCGGATATGCATTGTGAACATTCAGTAACTCACTTTTATCACCCCCGTAGGCATGATAAGCCGCTCCATCCACATATTTGGCAACTTCCGGATCGGCATACATCTTTACTGGATAACTGATTTGGTCGGATATATTATCATAATTAAAATTATGGTCGAATGCCACAATTTTAGTAGTTATTCCGGCTGCGGCAAATTTTGGCCCGAGTGCATTCTTAATGAAAGCGGCCTGTTCCTGCCAGGACATAAACAGCGACATTGAATTCCCCCTGTTAAGTGGCTCATTCTGAATGGTAATAGCATCAATATTAAACCCTTCGTTCTTCATAGCCTGGAGATATTTCACAAAATAAGTGGCATAATCCTGGTAATATTGTGGGTTTAGCTGTCCGCTGGTCCACGAATTAAAGGGTTGTAAATCAGTCTGGTTATTTACCTTCATCCACCGTGGACAACTCCAGGGCGATGCCAGTATTTTCAAGTCGGGATTGATAGCCATAATTTCCCTGAGAATTGGAAATAAATCGCGGATATCGTAAGCAGGAAGACTGAAGTTTTCAATTCCCGGAGTATCACAACAGGTGTATTCATCCAGCGAAAAGTCAGATGCGCCTATTGAAATACGGATATAACTGTAACCCATACCGGTTTTCGGGTCAAAAGTTTCTTTCAATAAAGCAGCCCGGTTAGCGGCAGTCATGCGCAAAAGGTTGTAACACGACGACCCGGTTATGGCAGCTCCAAAACCATCAATTTCCTGGTATTTTTCTGTCGGTTTCAGATTAATGGTCGTTTCAATGGCCATATTGGGTTTTGTGCCAAAACGTAATGGTACAGGCACAAATAACATAGATTTATTAGCTGTGGTTACATACACATCAACATCTTTCTGAACGGGTGGATCCACTACAGGAATGATCCCTTCTGCTTTACAGGAAGAGAATGACATATAAAAGAAAAAAGCTGATATAAAATAAAGATTACGTTTTATCATGGGAGTATTGGGTTTTCTTTGATAATTAATTGATTATAACCAAGCAGAAATATCATTCATAGGTTTGTAATAATCCGGGGAATTTATCAACTAGTATAAAACTCCCCGGAATATCAGTTTTTTAATTCATCTTCTGGGCTTTGATCGTATGATCATTCTGATTCAGCGTTATTTTATACACTCCTTCAAATGGAGCGCTGCTTAAACCGACAGTGTTTCCTAAATTTCCTGAGATAGCACTTGGTGCCAATGGTGCAGACACAGTATAATCTGTTGACAATTGTTCATGTCCATCCCACCAGCCACGCTTATCAAAGAATTTAAAATTGAGCGTGCCAATTGTTTCGGCTGTCGCTTCATTCTTACAATAAACAGTTACCTGGTACACACCCGGAGATACCAACCGGCAAGGAGCATAATCCAACGGGCTGTTCCAGTTCCAGCTGGCAGTTGTTGTATATGGAGCCTGTGGTCGACCAAATCCCTGGCCGCAAATCCAGATTGCATCCGGATAAATAGTTTCGGGTTGCGGTTCAATATACAAATAACCAGTACTAATCAGGTAATACGCTTTGTAAAGTCCGGTTTTACCCAAGAATTTAGCTTTATTTACACCTGTTATTTCGAAATAGTCAGGCGAGATATTATTAGCCAGATCCGAAATTCCACTAAATGTAACTTCAACACCTTCGCCAAAATACACATTACCACCCTTGAAGCTAATCGAATTTAAATCAAGTGCAGGCAAATCTGCATTAATATCAAGCGTAGTTACAGGTTCCAGCAACTTACCACCTACTTTGCCTGTAAATTTCAGCGCATCAAAAGTAAAATTGGAAATACCCACCAGGGTGGCATCCGTTGAAGAAACGGATTCGCCGGTAGCACCAATCAGACCAATACCATCGCCCACTTTTCCAAACACCAGTCCCGTGTAATCAACTTTATTCAGGAAACCCTGTACTTTAGTGGCAATTTTATAACTCATTGTTGTTCCGAATGTCAGGCCGGATACGTAGTAAATCAACTTATCCGGATCGGTCAGGGTCATTTTTACTCCTTTTGCCAACCCGTCGGGCACCAGCCACAAGTCGGTAATCAGAGGCCTTTTGGCAATGGTAGTGCTTATTATGGAATCCGTGGTAAAACCTTCCACGTTGGTGAGAGTCAGGTATATCTTCACCGGTTCATTGTCCGGGCGGTTCGCCACAAACGGAATAGCAAATTCACGTTCAATGCTTGCTTCATTTCCTTTAGTACGGATTGATTCGGATGAAAGCACCTCATTATTTACCACTACACGCAACAACAAAGTTGACAATGGTTGCACCTTATCGGACACAGCCACTTTCACATGAATGGTATCCCCATAGGTTATTTGTGTTTCGGCAACAACAGCCGTGTCTATTTTTGGAATTGATTTCGGATAATGAACTACAATATCCTCATTTGCACATGACCACATTGCCAGTGACAGACCTATCAATAAAAGGTTCTTTATTATATTTTTCATGATTTCAATATTTTAATTTTATCCTTTATTGTAAATTAATATCCCGGATTTTGGGTCATCGACGGATTTTTATCGATTTGCGGCTGAGGAATAGGAATAAGAATCGTCTGTTCAGTGACAGGATTCATTTTCAAGCGACCCGGATCTCTACTATTCAGCGTATTCAGGACTGATATAGCTTTATCATTTCGCACTAAATCGAACCAACGCTGCCCTTCAAACGCAAGCTCCAAACGTCTCTCGTTCAAAATATTATCAATTGTTACAGTTGCCATACTGGCCAGTTTGGCTCTTGTTCTGATTCTGTTTACAAGCGTTGTTGCATTAGCCACGTCGCCTTTACCCAAGTACGCTTCGGCTTTCAACAATAAAATATCAGCCAAACGAATTTTGATAACGCTACTATATTTTGAACGGTACTTATACATAAAAGGATAACCTTTGGAAGGATAATGATTACTCCATGAAACATCAGCAGTAACAATAGTTTGAGCTTTGCGCACAACATCCCCGGCTTTATCAAAGGCCGCAATTAAATCGCGGGATGGGGTAAGCCATTTTGCCCAATCGTATTTACTGTTTGGATCAGATTGGTCAACACCTACCAGCCAGGTAAACCAAAGCCCACCTCCGGCAAATGATATTTCAAAGATGGATTCAGATGTATTGGTGTATTTCGGTCCGGTTTTAGCTGAATTCATATCAAACAAATCACCGTAATTAGCTACCAGGCTAACATCTTTTTCCACTTCATTACTATACAAAATTACTTTATCATAATCCCGTACTGGTTTTTCGGCGTAGATTTTAGCCAGCAAAGCATTAGCAACTGTTTTAGAAAGCTTGAATTTATTACCTGCATCAATCGCCGGGGCTCCACCTGGTTGCAGTGCAAAATTCAAATCATTTATTATCTGACGATAAACTTTAGCCACTGAATCTCTTGGCGGATAATACAAATGATAAACTTCAGCAATATTAGCATTGGTTATTGCCGGTGGTTGAACCGTTACAACAGGTACATCACCCCAAAGCCGTACTATATCAAAATAAATCATCGCCCGAAGAATCAAAGCCTCCGATTTCCACTGTTTACGTTCGGCCAATGTTAAAGCAGGATCGGGAACAGAATCAATGTTGCAAATTACATTATTAGCAGCTCCAACAATAGAGAAATAATAATCCCAGTCACGGTTGATATTTTTATTAATTCCATCCTGTCTTTGTTGTTCTAATTGTGTCAATTCCACATCGGTTGCACCACGATAAGAATTATCAGCATGAGTGTCAGCATAAATCAACATATCGGCTGTCCAGCCTTCAACTCCGGCATTCTGAGTCAAAATATTATACATATAATTGTAAGCAGCCAGCATCTCATCCCTATTTTTGAATTTTACGGTATTTCCAGTACTGTCTGTACGGGTTGATTCGCTAAAATCGGAAATAGGATTTCGTGTCAGGTCGCAAGCAATAAAAAAGAGTGAAATAGGCACTAATACTGCCAGTTTTACTATATTTTTCATTTTCATAATTTTTTAAAATTCTACATTAAAACCAAACACATAGCTTTTCGATTGCGGATAGGTTCCATAGTCAATACCCTGCACTTTTGGGTCACCTCCATACTGACTTACTTCGGGATCAAAACCTTTGTATTTTGTAAGTGTAAGAAGATTCTGAGCCGTCAGATAAGGTTGTAAACGACTAATTCCAACTTTTTTCAGGAATGCGTTTTTGAAGTCGTACGACAATGTCAATGTTTTCAACCTCAGGTAACTGCCATCCTCAACAAAACGAGTGGAAGATATTAAATTATTTTTCGATTGAGTGGCACGTGGCATATAAGTAACCATACCCGGACGTTCCCAACGATCCAAAACAGCAACAGATTGGTTCTTAGCGTCATACATGCCTTCCGTCTCCATACGTGAAACATTGTAAATATCATTACCATACGAACCTTGTAAGAAAAGGTTTAAGGAGAATCCCTGATACGAGAAATTATTGGTCATACCGTATGTAAATTTCGGGTTTGGATCTCCAATAATCGTCCTGTCACTCAAAACAGGTGTTGAACTTAAGCCATTCTTTGTTTGGTAAAGTAAATCGCCGGTTTCGGGATCAACTCCTTCTGAAATATAGCCGTAGAAAACTCCTAAAGGTAATCCTGGTTTTACTATAACAATATTGTCACCGATAGAAGATTGACCATAATAGAACGGAATGTTCATGAAACCGAAACTTTCAATTCTATTTTTATTAAATGAGATATTAAAATCGGTCTCCCACTTGAATTCATTTACAAAATTCTTAGTGTTTAATGTAAATTCAATACCTCTGTTACTCATCTCACCCTGGTTTCTAGTAACCCACATTGGTCCACTGGAACTCGGAACCTGATATTTCAATATCATATTATTTGTATATTTATAATACGCATCAATTGCCAAGGTAATTCTGCTTTTAAGGATTGATAAATCTACCCCTAAATTGGAAGTAGAGGTTGTTTCCCATGTCAAATCGGCATTATACATATTTGTAGTAGGCGAAATAGTTACATTGGCATTGGCATTGGGATTCGCTGTTCCTGTCCAGTCAACTCTACTTATCGAGAGCAAGTTAAAATAGGAATAGTCATCTATACCGGATTGATTACCTACCTGCCCCCAACCTCCACGAAGTTTAAGATCATCTACCCACTCAAATTGTTTCATAAAATCTTCGGATGAAATGCGCCATGCAGCCGAAGCCGAAGGAAAATAACCCCAACGATGTGTTGGATTTAATTTTGAAGAACCGTCAGATCTAAAATTAACGGTTAGCAAATATTTACTATCATAGTTGTAAGTAAAACGACTAATCAAAGACATTATAGCCCACTGAGAAGCTCTGGTATAATTTGTCCAATCTCCAATCCCAACTTTGTTTCCAGCATTAAGCGTCATAATCTCGGAACTCCAAAAATTTGACACTGAAACATTGCTCTCGTTCCAGTCGGAATTTGTAAAAGAAGTACCACCCATCAAACTAAAACTGTTTTTACCAATAGTTTTATCGAAAGTCAAAACATTATCAAATACAATTATTGAACTCTGTGAACGTGTATCAAAACCCGAACCGTGTTGACTTCTGCCGTATGCCGTTGCAATTGGGTCCAAAAAACCTGTAGAGTTAAAGTAAACGCGATCCAAAGTTCCCTGAGTCTTAAATTTCAAATCTTTAGAGAACGTAATTTCGCCAGAAACACTTCCAACAAAGCGATTATTATTGGTTTTATCGTTGGCTGTACGTGACATATTTTCAACCGGACTTGTGGTTTGTGCACCGTAGAAATTGTCGTAATACTGAGTTGGTATCGTCGGATTCCAAATTGGTGCATACGTTGGTGTATTAATAACCGATAAAATTACACCTGCACGGTTTGAGCCTGTTCCCGAAATAATTCCGTTGCTGGTGTAGTCTGAGTAAGACAGATTAGTATTTAATTTAAACCAGGAGCGAATCTGATTTTCTAGATTTGCTCTCAGATTATATCGTTTGTAATAAGCCACCGGAATTACACCCGATTCATCCGTGTATCCACCCGAAACAAAATACCTCATTTTATCGGTTGCATTAGATATGGATAACTGATAATCCTGTGTTACTCCTGTACGGTAAGTTTCCTTAAACCAATCGGTTTTATCTGTCAATCCATCTGGTAATGTTACGGCTCCGATTTCATCCATCAAAGCTTTATACTGAGTTGTATTCAATGATTGCATCTGCTTCACCACCTGAGTAACACCCGCATGAGCATTGAAACTGATTTTTGCTTCGCCTTTGCTGCCCATTTTTGTAGTAATCAACACTACTCCATTTGAAGCCCTTGAACCGTAAATGGCAGCCGATGAAGCATCTTTCAATATCTGCATACTTTCTATATCATTAGGAGATAGAAAATTGATTTCCGACATTGGAACTCCATCAACAACATAAAGCGGGTCATTACTTGCATTAATTGAAGTATTACCACGAACACGAACTACCATATTTGCTCCGGGTTCACCACTAGGCTGCATAACTGTAACCCCTGCCGCTTTACCTTGTATAGCAGAAGCTGCAGAAATAATGGGTCTTTCAGATATATCTTTGGTAGAGACCGTTGATACGGAAGTTGTCAGATCTTTTCTCTTCACCGACCCATAACCTACCACCACTACTTCTTCCAGCGCTTTAGTATTATCTTCCATAACTACCCGCAGCGTCCTGGATGTACCGACAGTAATTTCCTGGGGATTCATCCCTATATAACTAAAAACAAGTACGTTACTGCTTTCGGCGTCAATCGAAAACTTTCCGTCGATATTGGTAACTGTAGCTGTTTTGGTTCCTTTCAGAATGACGCTTACCCCAATAAGAGGCTCATTTTGGGAATCAATTACCAGCCCGGTAATTGTCGGTTTTTGCGCAAATAAGTTTAGCGGAATGACCATACAAAGTAGTACGGGCAACAGGCGCCGAAACCAACGTATGCCTGAATGCAGCATGGACGTCATTTCTTGATTTGTTTTGTTGATTTTCATTGATATTAGATATTTGGTTAGTTTATATTTTGTCGAAAGGAAAACAACATCAGAAACAGTTCCTGATTTAAAGCAGATTATCAAACAATCTATTTAATCTGAATTGAAACACTGCTCTTTACTGCGTTTGCCGAAGCTGCATTATGCAATACAAATTCGCCCGCTTCAACCACCCAGCTCTTTGTTTTTTCGTCGTAAAAAGCCAGATCTTTTGCTTTGACATTTAATTCTACAGTTTGGGTTTCGCCAGCCTTAAGAAAAACTTTGACAAAAGCTTTCAACTCTTTTGCGGGACGTAATACCGAAGCTTTGGGTTGCGAAGCGTAAATTTGTACCGATTCAGCTCCGTTCACCTTACCTGTATTTTTCAGCGTAAATGACACGTTGATAACTTCATCAGCTGTGTACGATTTTTTATCAGTTTTAATTTTGCCATATTCGAAAGTGGTGTATGACAATCCGTATCCGAAGGCAAACTGAGGGGCTATCTTTTTTGTATCAAACCATCGGTAGCCCACCAGAATATCTTCTTTATATTCCTGCTTGTTGTCTTTACCCGGGTAGCTGGTTTCACCGAATGAAACCGCAGCATTGTCTTCCAGCTTTTTAGGGAATGAGAAAGGTAGTTTTCCCGAAGGATTCACGTCTCCCGAGAGCACATCGGCTATTGCATTTCCGGCTTCGGAACCCAGATACCAGGCTTGAACCAAAGCCGGCACTTTTGTTATCCATGGCATGGATACTGCGTTCCCGCTGGCCAGAATCACGACCAGATTTTTATTGGCTTTAAGCAATGCATTAATCAACTTATCCTGGCCAAAAGGCAGGTCCATCGATTTGCGATCGGCACCTTCGCTATCCTGGAAATGGTTCTTATTCAGGCCTCCGACAAAAAAAACCACGTCCGATTTTAAGGCAACTTCTACCGCTTCATTTATCAATGAATCAGCATTTAATGTGGATGGAACTTCTTTATCGTATTCCGTTTTACCCGAAGCATAACCCAACGAGTACACAATACGATCTTTGCCGTATTTATTGATTAACCCGTTTAACGGAGAAACTTCGTAGGCCACTTTCAATGACGATGAGCCGCCGCCAATAACCAGGCTTTTGGTTGCATTTTCGCCTATCACGGCAATCTTTTGATATTTACCAACTGCAACGGGAAGGAGTTGTTTGTCATTTTTCAGCAACACAATGCCTTCTCCCGCAATTTTCCGGGCAGTGGCGGAGTGCTCCGGACTTACAAATTTTCCAAATGGCCGGTCGGCACTCATGGTTGTGCGGAATATCAGTAGTAAAATACGACGGACTTTGTCATTCAATTCTGTCTCGCTGTATTTCCCTGATTTTAACCCCTTTAAATATGGATTTGCCAGATAATATTCTGAATAAGGCGATGTTCCATCGGTTGTCAACCCATCAGTAGAAGTACCCATTTCAAGATCCAGTCCGTTATGTACTGCCTGATCGGAATTATGCGTGCCACCCCAATCGCTTATAACCACGCCATCAAATTTCCAGTCGGTTTTCAGAATCTTGTTCAACAACAAATCGTTGTGGCAACAATGATCACCTCTGAAACGGTTGTATGCACCCATAATGGACCAGGCTTTTCCTTCCTGAACCGCAGCTTTAAATGCCGGCAAATATATTTCGTACAATGCCCGGTCGCTCAACTCAACATTCATAGACATGCGATAATTTTCCTGGTTATTCAACGCAAAATGTTTCACACATGCTGCCACGCTATTTTGCTGCACACCCTGAATATAAGGAACTACCATACGCGAAGCCAGATACGGATCTTCACCCATATATTCAAAATTACGACCGTTAAGAGGGGTTCTGTAGATATTCACACCCGGACCGAGCAGAACATTTTTATTGCGATAGCGGGCTTCTTCGCCTATGGCTTTTCCATAATCCAGTGCTATTTGAGGATTGAAGCTTGCTGCAAGGCAGGTTAATGCGGGGAATGCAGTACAGGAATCATTTGTCCAACCAGCACCACTCCATTTATCCCAGAAAACCTCTTCGCGTATACCGTGAGGTCCATCATCGGTCCATACTTCCGGAATTCCGAGACGGGGAACGCCCGGAGAGCTGAATTTAGACTGAGCATGACACATGGCTACTTTTTCTTCAAGTGTCATCAATGAAAGAGCTTGTTCAACCCTTTTCTCGATTGGCTGATTTACATCCAGATAAACAGGTTTCTGGGCTGATGCAAAATTCAGGCTAAGAATCAGGCATAAGATGCCATAAACTGAAATTCGTGTGATTCGCATTTTGTATTTTGATAATAAGGTTATATAAAAAAACAATAAAATGAGTCAGCACTAATGTATTAACAACATTTGACTTTATTATGTTTTCAATCTACGTTAATAGTATGAAACACTTATTGTTTTTATTGATTAGTTTAAAACAAATGGCTAATAGTGTCATAAGTACAATAACCATTTCCCGCTGCAAATATAGAAGGTATTTTTTTCTAAACCAAACAAAAGTGTGTTTTTTTTACACTAAGTATATAAATTTATTCTGACAACAACTATTTTATTGTGCGTTTACAAAACGTATCAGTTTAAATATCACAGAATTTATTTATCTTTGCAAATATTTAGAGCTACAAAAAAATGTCATTAGAAAACCCAAACAACACCCCCGTTTTTGAAATACTACCCTCCGTTTCTGTTGATTGCGTTATTTTCGGTTACGAAGAGAACGAATTAAAAGTGTTAGTGCGTAGGGAATTTGTACCAGACAATGATCAGGTGTACATAGAATGGAAACTTCCGGGAAATCATATCCGCCGCGATGAAGATATTGACCAGACGGCCTCACGTATTCTGAAAGAACAAACCGGACTCGAAAACATTTTCGTGAAACAGTTCATGGTTTTCAGCGATCCGAACCGCTTATACCGACATAAACGGGACTACGAGTGGGTAAAACCACGCCTGGGAGATGAACGTGTAATCACAGTTGGCTTTTATTCGCTCATAAACATCAATGACATTGAGAAAACCAGCCTGATTGAAGATGCAAAATGGGCAAATGCCTATGAAGTTAACGAATTAATGTTCGATCATCAGGAAATTTTTGATGAAGCATTCAAAAAACTCCGTTACGACCTCCTACACGAGCCTTTGGTTTTTGAATTATTGCCCGAGAAATTCACGCTAACCCAAATGCAGAGATTGTATGAAGCCATTTTCAATACCACCTACGACAAACGGAACTATCGCCGCAAGGTAAACAAAATGGCTTATCTTATTCCGCTGGACGAGATACAGACAGGTGTTTCGCATAAGCCGGCCCGCCTGTATTCATTCGACCGCGACATTTACGAAAAAACACGTACGGAACGGTTTGATTTCAGGGTCTGAGTTTTTGGATAGAATAATAGGACTATAAAAATATCTTAATTAGGTCACCAATAAAAACAGGCTGCAATTCGGTTGAATTGCAGCCTGTTTTAGTCTGTATAAAGAATGAAGACCAATCTGAAATTAACCATCAATGATTTCGGATGAAATAGTCCGGTTTGATTGTTAAATACTTGCTCTGCTGGAAAACTCTTTATATTCAACCTTGCTGACCTTTCTATATCGACAATTTATCTTTTCCGGTAATTGTATTTTTCAATTTTATGATAAATATATACACAATGGGGATAAGCGATAAGGCATTCGCCCAAATCAACGGCCCATCATTGAGCATAATGCCGTATACCAACCAAAGCGTAATAGCGACTACTACTATACAATACATTATCAGCGATATACTATGCGTGTCTTGTGAGCGAAACACCTTAATGGCCTGTGGAAATTGGTTTAACACTGACAATAATGAAGCTGAGAACCCAACAATTTCGAGTAAATTCATGTTATTTATTTTTTTGATAGATTTATTTGGGGCAAAAATACAAAAGAAAACGAATATAGCAACAGCACAAAACAAACTCAATAAAACTGGTAATAATCAACTAACAACTATTTTTACTACCTTTGCACCAGCAAATTTTGCACTTAAAAACATGATAGATAATTCCTTATTCAACAATAAAAAAGTAGTTTTTCACACACTTGGTTGCAAGCTTAATTTTGCAGAAACTTCAGCAATTGGCAAGCAACTCGGAAACGAAGGATTTGTAAAAGCCCGTCCGGGTGAACAAGCCGATGTGTGTATCATAAATACTTGTTCGGTAACCGACACGGCCGATCATAAATGCCGTCAGGTGATAAACCGGCTGAACCGCCTGCACCCGAATGCCACTATGGTAGTAACCGGCTGTTACGCGCAACTAAAACCAGATGAAATCGCGGCCATTGAAGGCGTAGATTTAGTTCTCGGAGCAAACGAGAAATTCAGTATTCTGGACTACCTTCGGAATCTCGATGAAAATCAGAAAGGTGAGGTTCATCGTTCTGAAATAAACCGCATCACCGATTTCAAACCTTCTTGTTCGCGCGACGACCGCACCCGCTATTTTCTAAAAGTACAGGACGGATGCGATTATTTTTGTACCTATTGCACCATTCCTTTTGCTCGTGGCCGGAGCCGGAATGCAACAATACCCGAAACTGTAGCTATGGCTATGGAAGCAATTGAAGCGGGAGCAAAAGAAATCGTTCTTTCGGGCGTAAATATCGGTGATTTTGGCAAATCAACCGGTGAAATTTTTTTCGATTTGGTGAAAGCATTAGACAATATCCCGGCGGATGTCCGCTTCCGTATTTCATCCATTGAACCAAACTTACTGACCGACGAAATAATTAATTATATTTCAACAAGCCAACGCTTTATGCCCCACTTTCATATCCCGCTACAAGCAGGAACAAACGAAGTACTGCAACTGATGAAACGTAAATATACCCGTGAATTATTCTCGTATAAAGTTGAAACCATCAAGCGGTTGATGCCGGATGCATTTATCGGTGTGGATGTTATCGTAGGTGTTCGGGGTGAAACAGACGAGCTTTTTGAACAATCATGCCAGTTTATCGATTCGCTGGATATTTCCCAACTTCATGTTTTCACTTATTCGGAGCGTGCAGGAACAAAAATGCTCGACATTGCATATTCCGTAAATCTGAAAGAACGGAAACATCGAAGCGAAGTTTTACATGCCTTGTCTGACAAAAAAACAAAAGCATTTTACGAAAGCCAGCGGGGAAAAACATATCCGGTTTTATGGGAAAGCCGTCATAATGGAGATAATATGGTTGGCTTCAGCTCAAACTACGTAAAAGCTGAACGTTCATTCGATAAGTCGTTGGTGAATACTGTTCAAACAGTAACACTTGGCGAGTGGAATGAAGAAAAAACAGCTTTAATCAGTTTATAGTTTATGGTCGATAGTTTATAAAGAAGATGTATCTAAACTATTGACTATTACTGTAAACTGTTGACTATAAACTACTAACTATAAACTAAGCAAAAGTGTTAGCAAAACGAATTATTCCCTGTCTGGATATTAAAAACGGACAAACAGTAAAAGGTATTAATTTTGAAAACATCACCGACGTGGGTGATCCGGTTGAACTTGGTGCATTATATGCCCAAATGGGTGCCGACGAGTTAGTTTTCCTCGATATCACAGCAACCAACGAGAAACGTAAAACATTGTCGGAACTCGTAACTCGGATTGCTAAACACATCAACATTCCGTTTACGGTAGGTGGAGGTATTTCGAGCGTAGAAGACGTATCGGTTTTGCTTGCTTGTGGCGCTGATAAAATTTCGGTGAATACATCCGCTGTTCGTAATCCGCAATTAATCAATGATTTGGCAAACCAGTTCGGCAGCCAATGCGTGGTACTTGCCATTGACACAAAATATATTGATGGAGAATGGTACGTTTTCCTCAACGGCGGACGAATTCCTACCGACATCAAAACCGTAGAGTGGGCTAAACAAGCAGTAGCACTTGGAGCCGGCGAAATTTTGCTTACCTCTATGAATAACGATGGAACCAAAGATGGCTTTGCGTTAGACATTACCCGTGCAGTATCGGAAGCGGTAAATGTCCCTGTTATTGCCAGCGGCGGAGCAGGATCCATGGAGCATTTCGTAACCGTTTTCGATGAAGGGAAAGCAGATGCTGCCCTCGCTGCAAGTATTTTCCATTACAAGGAAATAGGAATTCCCGAACTAAAAGCCTTTCTCAAAAATAAGGGTGTGGAAGTGAGAATATAGCGACTTGTGGTTAGTAATTAGTGATTATTGGCTAAGTCAATAATCTTTTTCCTTCCTCTTACTCCTTATTCCTTACTTTCTTACTCCTTGTAATATGACACTTCGAAATTTCGTTTTTAAAACCATATCCAGCTTAACACTTTGCCTGTTAGTGCTATTGGTATCATGCGATAATCTGACTGATTCCCCCTACCCTGCCATCAAATTTCAGCAACAAGCCTCATTACCCGGAAATGGTCGTTCTTCAGCCGTGGGTTTTGCCATTAACGGAAAAGGCTATGTAGCTTTAGGAAGAGACTCCCTGCGAAATCCTCTTAATGATTGTTGGGCATTTGATCCTATTGAAAATAAATGGACTCAAAAAACATCTTTTCCTGGTGTGCCCCGTGTAAAAGCAATGGCAGCTGTTTTAAATGGAAAAGCATATGTCGGACTCGGATTCAATCCTTTGTTTGGAGTTTATGGTGATAAAAATGCTTATTTGACAGATTTTTGGGCATTTAACCCTTCCACCAATGAATGGACGCAGAAAGCTGATTTCCCGGGAACCTCTACAGATGCTTGTGTAAGCTTCGTTTACAAAGACAATATTTATGTAGGCTCCGGCTTTGATGGCTATGGTTTTAGAGCTGATTTCTGGAAGTACAACCCTGCTGATAATTCATGGAACCAGCTGAAGAATTTTCAAGGGGACCCTCGATTTGGAGCAGTAATTTGCTCAAATGGGGAACGTATTTTTTTCGGTACTGGTTTCAGAACATATAACACAAACGATTGGTGGGAGTATTACCCCGAATCCGATTCATGGAAACAAGTAAAAGACATGCCTGAAGGTCGTGAAAATGGAATTTCATTGTGCGTTAACAATCGTTTTTTCATTTCTACTGGGCGTTTCTTTGGTGGAAACCTGACTGTTGGCCATCTGAAATCGGATATTCTTGAATATGATGCCATTAAAAATCTATGGTATGAACGGGGAAATATATCAAATACCGGACGGGAAAATGCTGTTGCATTTACAATCAACGGAAAAGGATATATTGGCTTTGGAGAAAATGACAGTGCAGTTTTGAATGATTTTTGGAGCTTTGAGCCCTGATTTTAAATTTACAATTTTATGAATCTACGATTTACGATTGGCTTGGCTCAAAATGAATTGCGAAAAGTCTGTTCCCTGGCTGTTTTTCTTTTTGTTATAAACTCCGTTTATGCTCAATCTGATACTATCAAATACGACGTATCTGTTTCCGGAGTCACTTCATCTGGAAGTTATTCTCCTTTCTGGTTGCAAAGCAATCAATACGGAAAAATTTCGTCTTCCCCTTCGAGTGCTGAGTTATTGATTGGTGTAAATAAAGAATATGGAAACCAATCAAAATTATTCGATTATGGTTTTAAAGCCAACATGCTCCTCCAGACGGACAAATCACATACAAAAATTTATTTTCATGAATTATACGCCAAAGCACGTTTCTCTGTATTTGATATGGCGATAGGTTTCCGCGAGGAACAATTTGGCAACCAGGATTCTACGCTATCAGGCGGCGGATTACTATTTTCGAAAAACACCCGGCCAATGCCCAAAATTTCTATTGGTATTGAACGGTTTACAACAGTTCCTTTCACGTTCAATTTTCTCGAAATCAAAGGTGGCCTGTCTCATGGCTGGTTTACCGACAATATTTATGCAACAGGGCTTTTGCTTCATCACAAATATCTGTATGCCAGAATTGGTGGAAAATTACCCGTACACTTTCAATATGGCCTGGATCATGTAGCACAATGGGGTGGATTAGTTCCCGGATACGGGCAACAACCTACTGGCATAAGAAATTATATACCTGTTTTTCTTGGCCAATCCGGAGGTTCAGATGCATCTTCGGGAGAACAGATTAATACGCTTGGGAATCATATCATTTCCCAAAGCATGAAATTGGATTTGGATATATCTGATTACAAAATTGCCGCTTACTGGCAAAACATATCCGAAGATGGTCCTATCCGGTTTATAGGAAACACCATGAATGCATCTGACGGACTTTGGGGAATTTCTATCAAAAACAAAAATTTTCCATATGTAAAAGGCATTTTATATGAATATCTGAATACAACTGACCAATCCGGACCTTATCATGATAAAGACGGACTTATATACGGAGGGGCTGACAGCTATTTCATTAATTATGTGTACAACAATGGATGGAGTTATCATTCACGAATTATTGGAACACCGTTTATAACATCGGCTTTATACAATAAAAATGGAGAAGTCTACACATTAAACAATCGTGTGAAAGTGCATCATTTTGGCATTGAAGGCGATATAGCAGGATATAAATATAAAGCATTGACATCATTCAGCAAAAATTACGGAACTTACTCAACACCAATAGATACTCAAAACACATCTGCCCTATTGGAAATCAACAAACAATTCCCACAATTAAATGATTTGGAAATTGGCTGTTCGATTGGTGCTGATTTTGGTAAGTTATTTGGAAATTCAGTAGGAATGATGGTTTCAGTCAGGAAAAGAGGAAACTTATTCAGGTATTAAATGGAAATGGCACTGTAACAAATTATTCCGATAACACTAAGCCCAAACACTAAAACCGGAATATTTACAGGCAAGCCAGCAGGTATTTGTTTTACAACCGGACGATATTTCTGCAATATCCAAAAACAAAACAATGCTGCCAAAGCACCTACAACAGCCCCTCCCAATACATCAAACGGGTAATGAACCCCTAAATAAATGCGGGAATAAGCAGTGATTATTGCCCACGAAAAGATTGAAAGAGTGTAAAACCAGCGTTTGAAAAGCAGTGAAGATATCAATGCAAATCCGACAGCATTAGCTGCATGTGACGATACGAATCCAAACTTTCCTCCACGGTGATAATTTACTAAATGAACCAAACCCTGCAGCTCATCGGCATGCGAAGGCCGTGGCCGTTGAACAACTTCCTTGAAAAAAGATGATGAAACATGATCGGCAATCAAAATACAGGCAACAAAAGAAAGTGCCACCCAGATAGCATCTTTTCTCCACGTTTTTATAACAACATATAAAACAGCCACATACACTGGAATCCAGGTTAGTTTAGCACTAAAGGCAGACATAATGCCATCGAAAAGGCTATTATGGAATCCGTTTAAAAACAGGAATAAATTAGTATCGAAGGTATTTAAGGCTTGAATTAGGTTCATATTATTACAGTAGAATTATATGTTTTCGATATTCTCCTGTTCTACCCAACCGACATTACCATTTCCAAGTATAATTTCAGTCCATTTTCCGAGCGTGCTTTTGATTACAACCTTTGTACCTTCGTGCAATTGGAATAAATCCGTTCCACTCTTATCCGGTGAGCTTTTGACCGTAACAACACCTGTCATTACAATAGCTTCCCGATGATTAACCATCTGGTTTTTACGCACCCCTGAAAAAACAAGCGTACATAGGCTAATAACCAGCAAAGCAGTTCCAACATAAAAAGACATTTTACGAATTAAAAGCGATGGCGCAAAAATAAACAGGAAAGCCAATATAAGCCCAACAATAAATACCGAGAAACTGACTGCAATCCATTGATTGGAAGTTAATAATTTAATCAGGTCCTCAATCCAACGTCCCAAAAAGAAAGTTGGAGTCTGTACGATATTATCAACAACCTTCAATTGAGCAAGTTCCAGGTTTACACGCGCATCCTCAAATGTTGGAGCCAGCCGTATGGCTCGCTCATAATTCAAAATTGATTTGCCCGTTTCAGCCGATTTATAATACGCATTACCAAGATTGTAATATAATTCCGGAGCTACACCTTCAGTAGCCAGAATCTTCTCGTACAGCTGTGCTGCATCTGAATAATTCCCTTTTGAATACAAATCATTGGCTTGTTTCACTATTGCCGGCTGGGCAAACGTTACAGAGCCAAAACACAAAATTACGCTTAAAAACAGAATGATTCTTTTCATATAATTTTCAGAATGTTGTGTTTAAAATTTCTTATACAATTCTTCCAAATCACTAATGGCCTCTATGGTTTCGTCATACAAATTTCCCATTTCCTGTTGGCCTGAATTGGGCGCATACCGGGCAAATTCGCAGGTGTTCAAAATCTCAACAAACTTATTAATCACCCCTGAATCAACATTGTGATTTGTCAATTCGGATTCAACCCTATCTTTTGTTAGCAATGCAACCGGTATCGACAATTTATCACTCAGATAAGTCCACACGGCTTTCAACACTTCTTCATAGAATTTATCTTTATTACCTTCCGTAAGGAGTTTCTGCGCCTGTTTCAATCGTCTCTGGGCCACCTTATTAGCCCTCTTGTTTTTCACGAGGCTTATGTTCGCATTTTCTATAACCTGCTTCCGGAAGAAGATAAATAAAACCAAGGAAATAAATAGTGGAATTAAATACATCAACCAGGAAATAGTTGATCCGAACAAAGGTTCTTCCTCTTTCGCCAATAGAAATTGATCTGTAGAAATGTAACGAATATCTTTCCCCAATTGCTTAACATCTTCCTTATCTACATAGTTTCCTACAATCGGTGAACTCTCACCTCCCTCACCTTTAGCAACCTTCAATTGATAAGCCGGAGTGGTCAACACCTTATATTTCTTATCTTGTGTATCAAAATACGAGAATTCCGTTGCCGGAATCTCAAAATTTCCTGAATGCCGTGGAATAAACATGTATTCTACAATTTTTGAACCTGTTACACCCGACGATGTTGTTTTAAAGTTATTGGTTACTTTCGGATCATAAGTTTCAAAACCATCGGGGAATTTTATTTCCGGATTCTTAATCAACTTCATATTACCAGCACCAGAGATACTTATTTTTAAAGTTACTGCATCATTTGCTTTAATTTGTGTTGCTGATATATTGGCGCTCAAATTAAAATGGCCAACAGTTCCGTTAAATGAAGCCGGTTTATTAGCAGGAAGTGCATTTACGGTAATTCTGGAAGCTGGTGCTGTTATTTTCTTTGAAACATTGGTATATGAATCAAAGAAATCGTCGAAAATACTGCGAACCTGTGCCCGGTTTTGAACACGTATAACCGCTTCAAAATTTGCCTTGCCAATTTCAATAACACCGGCCCGCTGTGGATAAAGTAATACCTGGCTCAGAATAATAGTTCCGTAATTTCTCCCATTGTAATTTTCAGTAGACAATTGGGCATTTTTATTCTGATCAATGTCTTGCTTCATAAAGCCGCTAAAATCGGGCAATTTGGCATTCGTAAACTGAACCACATCTACCAAAGTATAAAGCTTATAAGTAACCAAAATGGCTTCCTGCTCGTATACATTTGTTTTAGAAACTTCGGTACGTATAAAGATGTTGTCGTTTGAAATGGCTTGTGAACCGGACTTCGAAGCCGACTGACCTTGCCCTCCCTGCGATTTTGAGGCGGCATCAGCCGGAATAACTTTTATCGATATGCCATTGGATGTATATTTCTTGCCTCCAACAATTATACTGGCCGAAGGAATTGTAAAAGTACCTGTTTTCTGAGCCTGAAGGGTATATGTAAAAGAGTTTGATTCTGAAGCGCTTTGTCGTCCGTTAATAATCTGGATACTCGAACTGCTTGATTGAAACGGGCCGGCAAGAATCTCAAAATTAGTTATCTCAGGCACGCGCAAATCTCTACCCGATGCGTTTACAGTATAAACCAATTGAAATGGCCTGTCCATAACTGCCGTTGATGGTGCAGATGCTGTAAAACGGACAGGTTCATCGGCCCGTACTATCCACGAACTTAAAATCAGTAGCGATAAAAAAAATAGTTTGCGTTTCATATACTTAACTGAAGTATTTTTAATTATGAATTATGCATTGTAAATCATGCATTATTTTTACCAGTCTTTATCGGCTTTTTTCGTTCCTCTTACCGGTTGCTTTTTAGCTTTCTCCTGCGTGTTCTTTTCGTCCTGCATCAAAGCTTCCAGAATTTGTTGTGCATTTTCTTTCGACATTTGCGGTTTGGGCTGCTGTGGTTCCGGTTGTGGCTGATCTTTTTTCTGATCTTTTTTCTGATCTTGCTTGTCTTTATCCTTGTCCTTATCTTTATTCTGTTGTTGTTTATTCAACAGCATTTGCGCGTAAGCGAGATTATAGCGGGTTTCATCATCTTTCGGATTGTTTTTTAAAGCCATCTTGTAAGCTTTAATACCTTCCTCTATTTTCTTTTCCGCTAACAAAGAATTCCCCACATTATGAAAAGTAGCAGCTAATTTTTGTTTGTCGGCAGGTTGAAGCGCCACAGCATTGTTATATTTTTCTAATGCCTCTGTATATTTCTTTTGCTTAAATAAGGCATTCCCTAAATTATAGTTTGCCTCGAATGATTTCGAATTCCTTACCAATCCTTTGCGATAGGCGATTTCGGCTTCGGTAAATTTAGAAGACTTATATAATTTGTTTCCTGCCCGTACGTCATTGCTTTCCTTTTGAGCCCAAACCGAAAAGGCAATCAAACTCATCAACAATATACATCCGATTTTTTTCATTCGTTGAAATGTAAATAGTAAATTTTCCATCATCAATTCTTTGTAACCTTATCTTTAATATCAAAGATTTTAATTTTGCTCAGTCGTTTGTTTTTGCGGTCGAAAATAAAAAAGTCGACTAATAGTATTATCAATGCCAGTAAAGCAAAAGATTGATACTGGTCATTATAATCTGAAAAAGAACTTGTTTTAATATCAGACTTGGCTAATGTATCCAGCTCCTTCTCTACAACCCGGTATGCAGCATTACTGTTATCAGCACGAACATAAACGCCTTTTCCGGCTGCCGCTATATTCCGGCACATTTGTTCATTCAATTTAGAAACAACCACGTTTCCATCTTTATCTTTCCAGAAACTCATCGTTCCGGGAACAGGAATTGGAGCACCGTCAGGCTTACCCATCCCTATTACATGTACAGCAATATCATTTTCAGCGGCGAGTTTTGCAGCTCCAATGGCATCATCTTCATGATTTTCACCATCAGTTATCACAATTATCGCGCGGCCGGCACTACCTTTCGCCCCGAATGACTTGATTGCTAAATCAATGGCACTTCCAATAGCCGTTCCCTGACGCGGAACCAAGCTGGGAGAAATGGTCGAAAAAAACATTTTTGCCGACACATAATCCACTGTTATAGGCAGTTGAGTATACGCATCTCCGGCAAAAACAATCAAACCAATTTTATCCTCAGTCATGCCATCCACCAGTTTCGATAAAACCTGTTTGGCTTTTTCCAACCTGCTAGGCTGAATATCCTGCGCCAGCATCGAATTCGACACGTCAAGCGCTATCATTACTTCTATTCCTTTACGTTTAATAGTTTCCTGCTTTGTTCCAAACTGCGGCTGCGCCAATACAATAATCAACAAAACAATTGCAGCCAGCTGTAAATAAAATTTTACCTGCGGACGAATAAATGACACATTCGGCATCAACTCAGCTAACAAATCTGGATTACCGAATTGCTTGATATTACGGCTTCGTTTGATGCCGGTATAAATAAATACTCCAAGTAGTATTGGAACTAAAAAGAGTAAAAATAAATATTCTGGATGCGCAAGTTTAAACATTGTATAGTTGAATAATTAAAATCTGTTTTGTGTTTTTGTTCATATTGATTCCCGGAACTTAAGGTATTTTTCGGAAATAAGTATTTCGCAGAAGCACTTCAAGTCCAAGGAAAATAAATGCCAACAGGCTAAACACATAAAATTGTTCTTCTTTTTTACTGTATTCCCGAATGTTTATTTTGGTTTTCTCCAACTGGTCAATTTCCTGATAAATCTTTCGTAATTTCGAATTATCTGTAGCCCTGAAGTATTTTCCTCCTGTCATAGCAGCAATGTCCTGCAACGATTTCTCATCAAATTCCGACTCCATTTGCTGGTATTGCATTCCCATAGGCGTTTGTACCGGCACATTCACCACACCATACGAACCAACTCCAATTGCATAAACCCGAACACCAAACGTTTTAGCTATTTCTGCTGCCGTAATCGGAGCAATATCTCCACGATTATTCGACCCATCTGTTAACAATATGATTACTTTTGACTTTGCTTTGCTGTCTTTAATGCGGTTTACTGCATTTGCCAGTCCCAACCCAATGGCCGTTCCATCTTCTATCATTCCATAATTTACAGCTTTGAAAAGATTTACCAGAACAGCATGATCCGTTGTTAATGGGCATTGTGTAAAGCTTTCACCCGAAAAAACAACCAAACCGATATTATCATTCGGTCTAGACAGAATAAATTCAGAGGCAACTGTTTTTGATGCTTCGAGCCTGTTCGGTTTCAGGTCTTCACCCATCATAGTTCCGGAAATATCAAGCGCAATCATTATATCTATACCTTCAGTATTTTCGGTCCGCCAGCTATTGGAAGCCTGAGGACGAGCTAAAGCCATAACAATTAAAACAATAGCCAACACCCGTAAAATAAATGGTATATGGCGAAGTTTTATTTTTTTGCTTTTCGGAAATTGCAACAAATTTCGGTGCGACGAAATCTGCAAACTTGCATCCGATTTATGCATTTCCTTGATGTACCAATATATTATTGGAATCAGGAGCAGTAATAAAAATAAATATTCCGGATTATGAAATGTCATCGCTAAATAGTAATAATTTTAATAATAAAAGATCAAAGAAAGACTTTATTTTTAATCTTTCAATTCTTCATTTTTAATCTCTTCCAATGGTTTTACCTCTTCAATTTTGGTTTGATTGACAAATAAATAAGCATTCATCAAACTTAATTCATGCTCATCGGGAGTTGCATCCCATTTTGCAAATTTCACTAAATCAGCAAGCTGTAGAATCTGCTGCAGACTTAAATAAACTGATTTTTGCTCCATGCGCATTGCGCGGAATTGCTCCAAAATTTCTTCAGAAGTCATTTCCATACTATTGATGTTGAATATTCGCTCAATATAAGTTCTGAGTACATCCGTCAATTCAGTATGATATTCTTTCGAGCGACCTTGTTGCCATGCTTTTTCCTGCTTTATTTTATCCAGGTAATTCAACGCAACAACATGCGCAGGTAATAGAAGCTCCTGGCTTTTCACATCCAAAACTGGTTGCTGTTTAAAGTATTTGCGATATAAGAAATAAAGTAATGCTAACAGCGCACAAATTCCCAGTACAAGAAGGATCTTAACAAGAAGCCCCATCCAGTCGTACTTTGGCTCCATAACCGGCTTAATATCAGCAAGCTCAGTTGAGGCCGTATCTATCTTAAATGGTTGTACAACTTTTAATGAAAGTGATTTAGACCAAACAGTATCACCGTTTGAAACAAAAGGAAATGGTGGAATATACAGCAAAGAGTCTTCAAAGGCAGTAACCACATAATGTTGAGTTACCTGAATACGGCCATCAGCTGATTTGAGTGTATCCGTTTTAACTGGTTCAACCATTTCAAGGCCACCTTTAATCGTGTCCGAAAAAATCGGCATAACCACCTTCTGATTCGGTTGTTGTGAAACCTCAAATGTCAAATGCGTTTGTTCTCCAATCCTCAAAACTGTTGAATCCAATCGCGCATTTACCGTGATTTTTTGAGCCCACAAACCAGTATGAGCCAAAGCAACGAAAAGAAACAACATTAAAAAGTATTTTCTCATACAATCAAATTCTCAATTTTGCAATTGTAAAATTGTAAATAATAAAATCGTCAATAAATTTCAGGCTCTCATTTTAAACAGTTTCATTAAGGCACGGACGTAATCATCGGAAGTACTCATTGAAACCAAATCGACACCTGATTTTGTAAATGACTTTTGCAAAGCCAGTTGACTTTCGCCCCAGGCATGTTTGTAAGTTGTACGAAGCCGTTTATCTGAAGTATCTACCCAAATTCGCTGGCCGGTTTCCGCATCTTTCAACTTAATAAGTCCAACGTTAGGAAGTTCCGTTTCACGAATATCAAAAACCTGCAATGCAACTACATCATGTTTCCGGTTTGCGATTGTCAGCTCCTTTTCAAAGTTCTTATCTATAAAATCGGAAATGATAAAAGCTGTTGAACTTTTTTTGATGGCATTGGTGAAATAACGTAAGGCTCCTGCAATGTCGGTCTGATTACTTTCCGGTTGGAAGTCAATCAGCTCACGAATAATATGCAATACATGTTTTTTCCCCTTTTTAGGCGGAATAAATTTCTCAATTTTATCCGAAAAGAAAATCACACCGATCTTATCGTTATTTTGAATAGTAGAAAAGGCAAGTGTTGCAGCAACTTCCGTAATAATGTCTTTCTTAAGTTGAGTTACAGAACCAAATTCCCGACTACCTGAAACATCAATCAGCAAGCAGACAGTCAGCTCACGTTCTTCTTCAAAAATCTTTATATACGGATGACCGAAACGGGCGGTCACGTTCCAGTCAATCGACCGGATATCGTCACCATATTGATATTCGCGCACTTCGGCAAAGGTCATACCCCGGCCTTTAAAAGCCGAATGGTATTCGCCCGCGAAGATATTCTTCGACAAGCCGCGCGTCTTTATCTCAATTTTCCGTACTTTCTTTATTAATTCGCTGGTTTCCACAAATTTAATATACTAATTAATCAATTCCCAATTAATTCGGTTTTAATAAATTGCATTGACTCATCAACTGTCAATTGCCAACTGCCAACTATTTAAGGTACTTCAACCGTGTTCAGGATTTCAGTAATAATTTCGTCAGAAGTCATGTTATTAGCTTCAGCCTCGTAGCTTAAACCAATACGGTGACGCATTACATCGTAACAAACGGCACGAATATCTTCCGGAATCACATAACCTCTGCGTTTAATGAAAGCATAAGCACGGGCAGCCAACGCCAAATTTATTGATGCACGTGGAGAAGCCCCGAAGGAAATCATTTCTTTCAATGATTCCAAACCGTAATCTTGTGGGTAACGGGTCGCAAAAACGATGTCAATAATGTATCGCTCAATTTTTTCATCGATATAAACCTGACGTACAACATCGCGTGCTTCAATAATGTCTTTGGGAGAGAGAATTGGAAGAACAGTTGGTTTTTCTTTCAATAAATTCTGACGGATTATCAATTTTTCTTCCTCTTTTTTAGGATAATTGATAATCACTTTCAGCATGAAACGGTCAACTTGTGCTTCTGGAAGTGGATAGGTTCCTTCCTGCTCAATAGGGTTTTGAGTTGCCAATACCAAAAATGGCTCTTCCAACTTGTAAGTATGCTCACCAATAGTCACCTGACGTTCCTGCATGGCTTCGAGCAAAGCACTCTGAACTTTTGCCGGAGCACGGTTAATTTCATCGGCTAATACCAGATTTGCAAAAATAGGTCCTTTCCGAATACTGAATTCTTCTTTCTTTTGGCTATAAATCATCGTTCCTAACACATCGGCAGGCAATAAATCGGGGGTAAACTGAATACGGCTAAAATCCCCTTTAATCAGGTCAGATAAGGTCTTAATAGCCAACGTTTTCGCCAATCCGGGAACACCTTCCAATAAAATGTGTCCATCCGACAAAAGCCCTATCAACAAAGACTCTACCAAGTGTTTTTGACCAATGATAACTTTATCCATTCCCATGGTTAATGCATCAACAAAAGAACTTTGTCGTTCGATGCGTTCATTAAGTTCCCTAATATCAACAGATTGAATCATATTATTTTATGTTAGTTTTGTTTTTAATTTCGGTTAGCAAATATAGCATTTAAAAACCCGTTAAAGCACTGGTTTAATATCTATTAACCTGATTTTAGATAATTAAGTACTGATTGTTTCTTCAGTCATTTTTTATCTTGAAATTAATCTTTATTGAACAAAAAAAAGTTCTGCAATTTTAAAAAATATGCAGAACTCTCAATTGAATAAAACTATTTAATCAGAAGAACCTGATTTTGAAGGCTTCTTCCTCACATATTCATCGTGCAATTCAAGTGCTTTTTGCATACAACGTGGATTTGATGCATCAATAAGTCGTGGATCAAGCTTTGGAATACGAATCAACGTCCCCATTTCAATATTATCCGGATTCTGAATACGCTCTTTATTCGCTTCGTAAATGTATACCCAAAAATCTTTTGTTCCGTAATATTTTTTTGACATAATCGTCAATCGACTACCGGCATTGATTTGCTCAGATGCAATAAACTCATTATAAACCCGCGGATTATCAAACAATAACTGAAGACTATCTACAGGCTCCACTACTTCTACAGTATCGGTAAGAGCTGTATCTTTGGGAATTACCACAGTTTCTGTTACGGAAATCTTTTTAAGTTCCGGGCTAAAAAACTTCTTAATAGAACCAACAAAACCCGGGATAGACACATTTTTAACATATGACATCCCTGCTTTCGTACCTGCAAACGCTTCATTACCAATTTTATTTGCAGGCGGTAAAAACAGGTATAATCCAATGCAACCAACCAACAACACCAATACAGCTGTAATCCACAACCACCTTTTTCGCTTGCGTCTTGGTTTTACGCCCACTAAAAATGGAGTTGACTCAAATACCGGATCCGTCTCATTTTCAAAAATTGGTTCAATAGACTGTTCTGGCACATAGGCTTTTGCCTCATCGCCTTCATACAACTCAGGAACAACTTCATCTTGTATGAATACCTCCGACTGCTCCGGCTTAACCTCCGGCTCAATTACAGGCAGTTCCACAACAGCCGGTTGTTCAATTTCAATCGGCTCAACTGGAGCTATAATTTCAGTTTCAATAGTCCTATGATCTTCAACGTCAAAGTAATCCTTAACGACAATTTCTTTCTTTTCTATTTCCTTGCGTTTAGGAGTAGGCGACAACGCATTTATTTCTGACAACAAGTCTTTTATTTCCGAGGCTTGTTCTGTAAAAATACGCAAAGGATCCAACACTTCTTCCTCCTTTTTCTCTGGAATAATAAAATCATTATCTCCATCCAGCTGAACGGGCTCCAAATGGGCGAAAGGCTCGTTCACGATATCTTTCAAAGAGGTCTCGGGTGTAAAAGTAACCTTGTGGTAACCTTGCAAAATAATTTCTTCGCCGGTTTGTACATTAACGCTCTTGCGCGGCTCATTCCATTGCAATTTAAACGTTCCAAAATTTTTAATTTTCACCACCTCGCCAGCCATCAAAGCCTCCTCAATAGTAGCAATCATCACTTTCAGAAATTCTTCTGCAGCACGTTTACTAACCGATGCCTTTGAAGCAACGAGGTCAATAATTTCCTGAGATGAAATCTTTTCTTTATTCATGATGTGGTATATCTTTGAGTTTATCTTTTACAATATTGCTTTGTTTAAAATTCACAACCAATTTAGGCGGAATCAACGTACGAACCTGGGTAGAAGGATGAACAGAAAGCCGCTCCTCTTTCTTCCTCACTTCAAAATTTCCGAAACTCTGAAATCCGATTGTTTTCCGTTCTGCCAATAGCTCTGTACAAGTCGCCACTGTAGTTTCCAACAAATCAGCAACAACCGACTTCGGGGCATTCATTTTAGCGGCCATACTGGCTATTAATTCTTTGTGATTCATAAGTAAGTTATAAAATAGTTACTAGTCAAAAAGTAATTCAAACACCATAAAGATCAAAATCGGTGGCATCTACAATCTTTGCCTGATAGAACTGCCCCTTTTCAACACCTTTAGTTGAAACTGGAATCAACACCTCCGGATCAACTTCGGGGGAATCATACTCTGTTCGTCCAACGAAATATTCGTCTTCAACCCGATCAATCATCACTTTCAAAGTCTTACCAATCTTTGCCTGGTTAATTTCTGCTGAAATTCCCTGTTGAATAGACATAATTTCATTTACCCGCTCTTGCTTAACTTCGTCCGGAATATCATCCGAATAGGTATTATATGCAAAAGTACTTTCTTCGTTTGAAAATGCAAAAGCTCCCAATCGTTCAAAACGAACTTTTCGAATAAATTCCTTCAATTCATCAACATCAGCTTCAGTTTCGCCCGGATGCCCGAGTAATAAAGTTGTGCGTAAATGAATATCCGGCACTTCTGTACGAATCCGGTCAATCAATTCGTAAGTTTGCGACTGAGTAATATTGCGCCGCATCTGTTTCAACATATTATCACTCACGTGCTGCAAAGCAATATCCAGATAATTACAAACATTGTCACGCTCGCGCATCACTTTCAACAAATCATATGGGAAATGAGCCGGATAAGCGTAATGCAATCGCAACCATTCCACCCCGGGAATATCTGAAAGACGCTCGGTCAATTCTGCCAATTTCAGTATTTTATACCTGTCTTGTCCATAATACGACAAATCCTGCGCAATCAACTGAAATTCTTTTACTCCTTTAGCAACCAACCCTCGCACCTCATTCTCTATATCCTCCATTGAACGGGAACGATGTTTTCCGGTAATAATCGGTATTGCACAATAAGAACAAGTCCGGTTGCAGCCCTCCGATATTTTGATATATGCATAATGGTTTGGCGTTGTTAATGTGCGCTCCAAACGCAAATCAGCACGATATTCCTGGCCAATTTCTTTCAGGATATCCGTATAGTTGAATTTACCATAGAATTTATCTACTTCTGGAATTTCAGAACTTAATTCTTTCAAATATCGTTCAGACAAACAACCCATCACGAAAAGCTTACCTATTTTCTGCTTCTTACGCAAATCTGCAAATTGCAAAATAGTATTGATACTTTCCTCTTTTGCATCGCCTATAAATCCGCAAGTATTGATAATCACAATTTCTCCATCCGGATTTTCGGCATCATGCCTTACACTATAACCCAACGCGTCAAACTGACGCATCAACTGCTCCGAATCAACCAGATTTTTGGAACACCCAAGTGTTACAACATCAACCGTTCCCTTATTATTTGAATTTTTCAATTTAAATACAATTATCTTTTAAAACAAATTTCTTTAAGCCCCTTTAGGGGTTTGGGGTCATTCAAAAAGCGAAGCTACAAACTCATTCCGGTCAAAAACCTGCAAATGCTCCATTCCTTCACCTAAACCGATATATTTAACCGGAATTTTAAACTGATCGGAAATACCGATAACCACACCACCTTTAGCAGTACCGTCGAGTTTTGTAATAGCTAATGCAGTTACATCCGTCGCTTTGGTAAATTGCTTAGCCTGTTCAAAAGCATTTTGCCCTGTTGAGCCGTCAAGAACCAACAATACCTCGTGAGGAGCATCGGGCACAACCTTTTGCATCACATTCTTGATTTTGGTCAACTCATTCATCAGGTTGACTTTATTGTGCAAACGACCTGCAGTATCAATAATCACTACGTCAGCATCATTTGCTTTGGCCGAAGCAATTGTATCATAAGCAACCGAAGCAGGATCTGCACCCATTTTCTGTTTAATTACAGGCACTCCGGCACGTTCTCCCCAAATTACCAATTGATCAACAGCAGCAGCTCGAAAAGTATCGGCAGCTCCAAGATATACCTTTTTACCGGCTTTCGTAAACTGATGAGCCAATTTGCCAATAGTCGTTGTTTTTCCAACTCCATTTACACCTACCACCATAATAACGTAAGGCTTTGCAGGCAAAGCAGCATCAAAATCGGCTGGAGAATCAGAATTATTTTCGGCAAGCAATGACGCAATTTCTGCTTTAAGAATTGTATTCAGCTCAGCAGTATTCACATATTTATCTTGTGCCACCCGTTTTTCGATCCGCTCAATTATCCGCAAAGTAGTCTCAACACCAACATCCGAGGTAATGAGCACTTCTTCCAGATTATCGAGCACCTCATCGTCAACTTTCGATTTCCCGGCTACGGCACGTGTCAGCTTTGAAAAAACGCTTTCTTTGGTTTTCGACAACCCCTGATCGAGTGTTTCCTTTTTTTCCTTACTAAAGAAATTAAATAAACCCATATTTTTCAATTAAGAATTTACAATTATACCATCAACACATTAGCGCTTTGGCATATTGATAATTAGCTTACAAAATTAAGTCTTTTTTCTGAGCAAACAGCAAAAAAAAACCCCTCATTTCTATAAATGAGAGGATTCTTTCTATTTTTAAGAACGAATATGAATTATTTCACAAAATAATCTTTCACTTTATCGTTGTGTACAATTTCTTCCTGGAACATATACGCACCGGTCTTTGGTGATTTCACCATTTTGATAACCTTTGCGAATGCACGACCTTCACCTTTTTGGAGAGATGCTACCGCTTTCTTTGCCATGATTCAATATTATTTAATTTCTTTATGAACTGTTACTTTTTTCAAAATGGGGTTGTATTTTTTCAACTCCATACGGGCCGGCGTGTTTTTTCTGTTTTTCACAGTTATATAACGTGAAGTTCCGGGCATTCCGCTTTCTTTATGCTCTGTGCATTCCAAAATCACTTGGATTCTTGCTTCTTTCGACTTTTTTGCCATGGTGTAATTCTCCTACTAATTATGCGTATAAATACCCTTTTTCTGACGCTTTTTTGATGGCAGCATCCAATCCAATTTTGTTAATGGTACGTAATCCATTAGCTGATACATTTAAGCTAATCCAGGTATCTTGCTCAACCCAATAGAATTTCTTTGTAAACAGGTTCACATCAAAGGTTCTTTTGGTACGGCGTTTTGAGTGTGATACGTTGTTTCCTACCATTGCTTTTTTACCGGTAATCTGACAAATTTTTGACATTTCTATATCTTTTTATTGTTTACATTTTTTCTCAAAAACAGTGTGCAAAAGTACACTATATTTTTCATTTATACAAGCATTTCCAGCTATTAATTTCAACATTAATACCCAAAAGCAAATATTATCTGGGTAAAATGTTGAAAATCTTGATATTAAATTATATTATTTCTTTCAGCAAGAGCAAAGCAGCCTGAGTTGAACGTTCGATATTTTGCTCACGCAACACCCCAAAACGAAATTCCCTACTCACAACTTTACCTTCAGAACATACTGCAATCCAAACAGTTCCAACTGGTTTTTCTACTGTTCCTCCGGTAGGTCCCGCAATTCCCGACGTGGCAATCGCAACATCCGATCTCAACAACCTACGAACACCAACAGCCATTTGTTCAACGACACTCTGACTCACTGCGCCATGTTTTTCCAAATCCTCAGACGAAACCTGCAAAATATTTGTTTTCACTTCATTTGAATATGCAACAACAGAACCTTTAAAGAAATCTGAACTTCCAGGAATTGAAGTAAATCGGTGCGCAATATTTCCACCCGTGCAACTTTCTGCCGTAGCGACCATCAATCCTTTTGATTTCAACAAGTTGCCAATTAAATTTTCGATAGCAATATCTTCATAAGCAACAATCGCACCTCCAAGTATCTGACTCAATTTATCAATCTGCTGGTTCACTGAAAACTCCAATGCAAGCATATCTTCTGAAACGCCACTTAATCTCAACTTAACCACCCCATAATTTGGCAAATAAGCCAACGAGACATTCTCCGGTAATTCATTTTCCCAATCGGCGATTTTCAATGCCAGTGCAGACTCTCCATACCCATAAACCTGAACGGTTTTATGAAGTATTGTTGGCGTTTTGAAATACTCTTGCAACCTGGGGATTATCTCATTACCCATCACATGCTTCATTTCATGAGGGACTCCGGGCATGGAAACTACTACCTTATTTTCGCTTTCGAACCAGGTAACCGGTGCCGTTCCAACCAAATTCTGAATAACCGTACATTTCTCGGGAACCATTGCCTGAGCATGGGTCAACTCATTGATTACTAAATTTGGCCGGGTCGAAAAAAGCTGCTCAATATTTCGGAGAACAGATTCATCGAAAACCAATTTCGTATCAAAAAACTTTGCCAGCGTTTGCTTGGTAATATCATCATTGGTTGGTCCTATTCCTCCGGTAAACAGAACTACATCAGCTCTTTTCAACGCCATTTGAAGGGACTCCACAATATGATCTGCATCATCGTGTACTGACGTAATCTGCGCCAACTCAAAACCAGCATTATTTAGCTCAACAGCCATCCAAGCCGAATTAGTATCTACAATCTGGCCAATCAGAATCTCATCACCAATGGTGATTACCTCTACATTCACACGATTCTTCGTCATACTATTATCTGTTTTTTAATTCACCATCTGCAATTTCCAATTGCTCAAACCATTCAGGCCCAAATTTACGAATCAAGGGCTCTTTTAAAAACTGGTATACCGGAACTTTTAATTTACCGCCCAATTTTCTGGCACAATTACAAACATTCCATCGATGGTAATTTACCGCCAGAAACTCATCATATTTTTGCAACCGCACCGGATATAAATGACAGGAAATTGGTTTATAAAAATCAGTTTTACCTTCACGAAAAGCCTTTTCAATTGCACACTTACAAGTACCGTCACCATCTATATATGTAAAAACGCACTCTGCACCATTTACAATTGAAGTCACAGGCTCACCATCTGCATCAATATACGAAACACCTTGCTTCCGAATCACCTCCTTAGAAACCTCCGTCAAATCACCCCAAATAATTGGCAATAATTCTTCGATAATCTTCACCTCTTCCACTTCTAGCGGCGCCCCATCATCACCTTCAATACAACAAATACCTTTGCAGGAATTCAAATCACAAACGAACTTCTCATCAAGTAAATCAAGGCTTATTATAGTATCATCTATCTGTAACATCTCTTTATTATTTCAAATTATTTTCTTCATGCCCTTTCAACACAGGCAAACTTATATGATATTTTACCGCTAAAACACGGGTCAGGATAATAGATAATGCAGAAGCAGTCTGAGTGACCGGCGAAGACACATGCAGCTTGGCACAAGCCAGAAACACCAATCCGCCAGCAACACAAGCCAATGCATAAATATCTTTCCTGAAAATGAGCGGCACTTCATTAATCAGAATATCGCGAATAACCCCGCCTGCCGAACCGGTAATCATTCCCATTAGTATTGCGACCCAAAAAGGGAAATGCGCATCCAGACTTTTTTCTATCCCAACTACCACAAACAATCCTAAACCAATAGCATCAAATATAAAAAATGTATTATTCAACCGAATAAGATACTGCCCCAACAAAATAACTGAAAGTAACGCTAAAGCAGTTACAATCAGATATGACGGCTGTAGCATCCAAAATGGCGTAACATTCAATAGTAAATCCCTGATGGTCCCCCCGCCAATTGCAGTTACGAGTCCAACAACATACGCACCAAACCAATCGAACCGCTTTGCCGATGCCAACCGTATACCGCTTATTGCAAAAGCAAAAGTACCGGCATAATCGATCAAATTAATAAAATTCATACCTACTAAATTAGCAACAAAGAATTACAAAAAAAAAGAAAGCGTATCAAATATACTTGATACGCTCCATTCTATATTTTCAACATCTTACTTCTTTGCAGGCGTAGCTGGCGCAGGAGTTTTGGTAGCCTCCGGATTCTCTCCAAAATTTGGAGCTACTACACCAGGTTCAGTTTCCTTTACTCGCTGAACCTGCTCTTTAATTTCCGATTCGTTTGCTGCAGCAGGCTTGTTACTATTTACACCAACAGCTGCAATTGACAATACAACAACTGTAATAACCAAACCCCAGGTAGCTTTTTCAAGAAAATCGGTAGTTTTACGAACACCCATAATTTGATTCGTTGATGAAAAACCAGCAGCTAAGCCGCCACCTTTAGAGTTTTGAACCAAAACCAGAAGCGTAAGCAAGATAGAAGCAATAACAATTAAAATAATAAGAAGAACGTACATAATATTGTTTATTTTTTTGAGTTTGCGATAACTTTTTCTAAAAATCGAATTTGGTCTGCAAAGTAAACACTTTTTTTCGGATTATTCAAATTTAAGGCCTTCAATATTTCAACTGCCTCTATGTATTTGCGTTCCTGAATCAGTTTTTTAGCTTTATCTTCAGAAAAATCGTGATCTTCAAATAAGATTTGCTCTCCCGAAACAATACTTACAACATCAATCATTTCATTTATCTTTGGTTCCATAGGGGTCTTCACGAGACGGGGTGTAGTTGCAACAACCATTGTACGTGCTGACCGAAGTCGCTCAGCCAGGCTTTTCAACGTCTGTTTTGAATCCCCCCCCTTCGACTCTACAGAATTAATCAAATCAAAATAATCTCCTGTTGATTTTGAGGTTTTTTCTCTACGGTAAGGCTCTGTAGAAACCTTTTTATCAGGATGAATGTAATAGTACAACCAACGGCGGTTAGACGAATACAAAGAAGAAAACTTCAAATTACTTGCAAACAACACACTACCGGACTGTTGCAATGCTTTTGCATAAAACAATCTTGCAGGAGCGAAATAAGGATACAGATCAACTAACTCTTTCAAATAGGACACGTTATGAGAAGCCGCCATATCCGGCTGCTTTACTAGCGATATAAATTCTTCATGAGTCATTATGTATTGTCTGAATAAGAATTACCCGAGAGGGTTAAAATTATTTATTTAAAACTACCATTTAGCTACCGTATCATTATAGATATTATCTACAATATCGGCTAACATGGTTTTCATCAACTCCTCTTGCACATCATCCAGTCTTCTGCTACTGTCAAATGTCTGATATGCAGTGTATTTTTTTTCATAATCATCATCCGGATTTTTGTTATTACTAAAACGAACATTTACAGTCATTGTCAATTTTGTCTCCGATGAATATGTATCAGCACTAATTGCCATTGGAGTTAGCTGATAGCCAATAATTTCACCTTCGAGGTGCATATCACCGCCTTTTTTAAGGATTTGCAAACGCGTTTGCTTAGTATATGCATCTCTCAACGTTTCCCCCAAAGCCTGAGCTAAGGGAGGATATATCAATTCAGCCGTATTTGGAAAATCTGAGATTGAGATTGTTCTGGTTTTTGAATAATCAATCGATGACCCATTAAACTTATATGAGATGGTACATGACACTAAAATAACAGATAAAACACATACAACTAACCATGTTGCAAATTTCAACTTAGTTAATCGAACTCCCTTTGGTATTATATTTAGCCTATTCAATTCCATATTCTTTAATTTTCCGGTACAAAGTCCTTTCTGAGATTTGCAATTCATCTGCAGCCGCTTTGCGTTTTCCCCTGTGTTTGTCTAACGTTTGTTTAATCATTTGCCGCTCCATAGCTTCTAATGTCAATGGCTTTGGACTCTCAATTTCGTGATATTCTTCGGCTTCCTGATAACTTTCTACATCATCAACATGACTTACAAATGGCTTTGACTCACGAACAGATTTGTCAGCCTTATAATCTACCGAAGCAGCCGGACTGGTAATAATTGTATCACTTTGATTCAAAAAATTAGGAGAATAATGAACCTCAGTATTTTTTGATTCAGGTTGCGTTCCACTCATAATATCATTAACCAGCTTTTTCAAATCATTCATATCCTTTTTCATATCAAAAAGCACCTGATATAGAATTTCGCGTTCACTGTTAAACGATTTTTGTTCATTACCAGAAGACGAAAACAATGCCGGCAGACGTTCCATCTCATCTTTGGGGAGGTAAGCACGTAAAATCTGTGCCGTAATCTCTCTTTGTTGTTCAATCACAGAAATTTGCTCTGTAATATTTTTTAACTGACGAACATTTCCATTCCAATAATAATTGGATAAAATACTCTTAGCCTCCTCGGTTAATTTTACAGGTGGCATACGATATTTTTCGGCAAAATCCGATGCAAATTTGCGAAACAATAACACAATATCTTGTTTTCTGTCCCGCAAAGCAGGTACGGCAATTGGTACAGTGTTCAAACGATAAAATAAATCCTCCCGAAACTTACCATCCCTGGTTGCTTGCGACATATTCAAATTTGTTGCTGCTACTACCCGTACATTGGTTTTTAATGTTTTCGATGAGCCAACTTTAATAAACTCACCAGTTTCAAGTACCCGCAGCAATCTTACTTGTGTAGAAAGTGGCAGTTCACCAACTTCGTCCAAAAATATGGTTCCACCATCAGCAACTTCAAAATAACCCTTCCTATCTGCAGTCGCACCGGTAAACGAACCCTTTTCATGCCCGAATAATTCCGAGTCAATTGTGCCTTCCGGAATTGCGCCACAGTTCACTGCAATATACGGCCCATGCTTTCGATGGCTATAGTAATGGATAATCTGTGGAAAATTCTCTTTCCCAACTCCACTTTCACCGGTAATAAGTACAGACAAATCCGTAGGTGCAACCTGAACGGCTATATCTATAGCCCTATTCAGCAATTCGGATGTCCCTATAATTCCGAATCGTTGCTTTACTGCCTGTATTTCTGAATGTTGCATAAATTAATAATTATTAGACTGTAATTATGACATAAAAGCATGACAAAATTACTAATAATAATAGAAATTGAGTATTAAATAATCTAAAAAAAGAGTTAGTCAACCCATCGCTGCAATAATACAAAAAAGGAAGTGAAAAATTTCACTTCCTTTTTTGTACAAATTCTATAAGAAATTTATTTTGTTTTGCCTTTCATTGCTTTAGTAATACCTTCACTTGCCTTTTTAGCTGTAATGTTAGTTGGATCTATTGCCAGAATCTTTGTCCAATAAGCCATAGATTGAGCATTATCTTTTTGCACTAAATAATAATAACCCAAATAGCTGTAACATTCTACAAGCACGGGATTAAATTTAGCATCTGCTTTAGATTCAACCAGTGTTGCCGTTTGTTCATAAAATGGCTTAGCCAAGCCTAATGAAGTTTCAGGGTCGAGTGCAGAATTGGTACGTGCACGCCAGAAATTCCCTCTGTAGCCTGTTGGCTCCTTCTGAGCTATAATTGCAAAAATGCTATCAGCTTTCAATAAACCAGCTTTTTTTACAGCTACATCAGTAATTTTCGCATCGTTTCCTAATCCATAATACTGCCTGCCGTAAGTCATTAATGCATCTGGTGTCTTTTTTTCTTCAGGAAGCGAATTCAGATATTTTGAGTAAGCATCTGTTGATTTAATATAATCAGACTTAACGCTATACATATCTGATATATCTTTCCACAAATCAGTTTTGGTCGAATCAATCTGCAATGCTTTTTCAAATTGAGGAATTGCTAAATCAATTTTATTACTATCACGCAAAGCCTGACCGTAATATCTGTAATCCAGATACGTAAATTCCGGATTGTCTGTTTTATTAAAGAATAAATCTGCTGCGACTAATGCTTCAGCCGGTTTCTTCAAATCCACATTATTGTACATTGCCAATCTATTAAAAGCAGGGTTTCTTGGAGATTTCGCTAAACCCAAATTAGCAACTTCCAATGATTTTGCAAAGTCTCCACCTAAAAACAATGTAAATGCATATTTAGTCAAGTCCATTACATTTGAGTTTCCAGACTGCAAATAATTTGCATATAGCTCAGCAGCTTTAGTAAAGTTATTAGTTGAATAGTAAATATCTGCTAATTCCCTATCGACCAACAAAAATGAAGGCTCTTTGGCTTTAAGCGCTTCTAACTTTTCGATAGCCAGGGGAGTATTAACATTTTTATAAGCACGGGCATATTTAATGTAAGCCTCTTTACATTTATCATCGAAATAAATTGCTTGCTCATAATTTCGACAAGCTTCTCCAATATTCTTCTTCGCTAATTCAATATCTCCTAAAACAACGTATACCGGCGCATATTTTGTTTTAATACCTTTCGCCTTTTCCTGATAGAAAACAGCTTTATCTAATACGCCATTGAATAAATACGCATTAGCAACCGCGATATAAATATCAACATTCTTTTTGTTTTGTTTTAGCTTAAACATGTTTTTAAAATCAAGCTCTGCAGCCTGCAGGTTCGATTTTATTTTCAACATAGTCAATCCAATTGAATTCAGAGAATTCAACGGATCCGCAGACAACCCTTTATTAAAATAATAAGCTGCAGAATCCAACTGATTATCAGAAAAATAGATATTCCCCAAATTAAAACAAGCCTCAGCTCTTGAAGCTGCATTTGTTTCAATCTCGGAAATCAACAGAGGTTTAGCCACAACTGGAAAACCCGCGCGATAATAAGCAATACCCTGTCCATCAGATGGAGACGTTGCTGCACTAACAAACAGTGAGCTTACTGAAAATAGAAACGCTAAAAAAAATAAGTTACGATTCATTGTAGCTTGATTGTATTATTTAATTATTAATTTTCATCTTTGATATTCACAACTCTGATAGGCTGGGTAGCAGGAACTAATCCCGCTTTCAGAATAATTCGTTGTCCTCTGTCAGATGTCATGAAATTTGTTATACTTGATGGCAGCGATCCTCTTGGATCATTTAAAATTACATATATAGTCCTTGACAGTGGATAATTTTCGTAAAACAAATAAGCCTGATAGGGTTTGTAGCTATTTTCGGGATCAGCCTTTTCCTGACTGCTTACAGACATTACCCTCACACTATTGTTAAAAGATAAGTTAGTTGTATCTTTCGCATTGTTTAACCAATTAACTCCTACAACTCCAATTGCATTAGGTGTTTTCGATACATAATTTATAACCTCTTCATTTGTCTGCTGTGCATTTAAGTCTTTTGATATTGGTTCACCTATACAAATAGAATCAATTGCATAACGTACAGTACTTGAATTCGGGTTATCAAATACGACCCTAAACTTTCCTAAGTTAGAAGAAGGATAAATTTCGTTCCAATTTTTGACTTTACCTGTAAGAATCCTTCTTAAATCTACAACGCTAATCAGCGTATCAGGATTTTGATTGTTCACAATCAACGCAATACCATCAATTGCAAGTCTATATGAGCGTGGTGAAAATTTCTTGCTTTTTAAAAAATTCACTTCATTATCTGACAATGGACGAGTTGCGACTACAACACGCACACTATCTTTCATCAACATGTCAATAGCAGTTACCTCATCCGTATACGTCGGAACTATTTCGGCTTTAGGAAACTGAGCTTCAAAAACATCTATTTCCTCTTTAATAATTGGCTGAAAACTAACATCTACTGCCATGGGAATAACTCCTGAGGAGTAGGTATCAGTAAATTTGTCATTACTCTTTGTCTGGCAAGAGACAAGAGTAATGACAAATAATACCAAAAGAATTTTGAATTGCGACATACGTACTATTCCAATTTGTATTTAATTGGCAATGTATAGTAAACCGATACATTTACACCATTTTGTTTACCCGGAATCCAGTTAGGAAGAGTTCTAACCACTCTGACAGCTTCTCTGTCGCAAGCAGGATCTAACGATCTCAACACTTCTACCTTATCAACTGCACCCGTTTTTGACACAACGAAACGTACAATTACCGTGCCCTGAATTCCGTTTTCCTGTGCGATAACGGGATACTTAAGGTTCTTGGCGATATAAGCCAAAAGCTCACTTTCTCCACCGGGGAATTGTGGCATTTGCTCAATTACATCATATACTTTTTCTTCTTCAATCTGGGTTACATCAGCTTTCACATCGGCAATATCCTTACCATTGACATCATCATTACCAACAACGTCGGCAATAGACATAATACCCTTGGTATTGGTAAGTTCTTCCTGGCTCTTCATTTCGTCGTTTTCATTTACTTCTTCGTCTTTTTTGATGACAGGAGCTGTAAATTTCACCGAAGATTTCAATGCAGGAGGCGGTTCTACTGATTCTACTTTTTTAATGTGTTCATCATTCACCTTTGCAGGTGGTAACTTTGTCATCACTGTAGGACCATATTCCACTTTTACTTCCTGGTTTTTTTTGATAAAACCAATAATTGCAGGAATACTGAAAAGAACCACAGCCACAATGGTGATAATCAGCATCGCTTTATTGTGACGTTTATTAGAGTCACTGCGCAATGCATAAGCACCATATTCTTTGTTTTTGCCTTGAAATACGAGTTCTCGCCATTCGAAGGAAGTTAAATCTATTTTGCTCATTTTACTTTCTTTTTAAGCGTTAAACTAATTCGCAAACTGTGTTGCATAAACACCTTTAGTTTCTCTGTTTTTGATCAGGAAATTATCGGCTTTATCAATTTTGACAATTGCATATTTTCCAATATTACAAATTGACATTTCATCAAGGGCATCAATCAGATTCTTATAATTTGCAGAATCGGTAGCTTTTATAACGACTGTAGGTGTCCCTTTGCCATTTTTAAGCTTCGATACCTGATCCTTATAATCTTTTTCTGATATCTTTAGTTCCAGTTTCTTCTGTTTCAAATCATTAATTTTGTTTACAACATCAATGTTCCTTTTCAGAAGATACGCACGTAAGCCATCCGGTTTATATGAAGTCTGCTTTAATGATGTATAATCTTTAAAATTCGGTAATCCTTGATAATAGAATATCGAATCACCTCCGGTAAGCAACACTGTAATAGCCTCTGACTCTTTTACTTTTGTTTGCTGTTCTTCAGTGGCATCTTTATTCGTTGGCATATTTATCTCCATCGTTTGAGGTTTACTCAATGATGTACAGAGCATAAAGAATGTGATAAGCAACATATTCATATCCACCATTGGAGTAAAATCCACGTGCACACTTATTTTCTTTTGCTTGCTCCCACCTTTTTTCTTTTTTCCGCCGCCTTCGTTACTTTGTATTTCAGCCATAATATTTTACTGTATTATTTTTTAGCAGATGATTCAACTTTCAACGACGTTATCAAATTATATCTGTTCTCGCTCAAATCCTGAAGAGAATTCATTACATTTTTAATAACTTTATATGGCGTTTTTTGATCTGCTTTAATTGCGATTCTCAAATCGCGGTTATTTACACGAGCACTTTTCACCCATACTTTAAATTGATTATCAACACTATCAGTTGGAATTCCATAGTCTTGCAGGATTTTGTCTTGCTCCTCAGCTTTCAGCGATAGAAATTGCTTCAAATTTTTAATTGGGACTCCGAATGTTTTTTGTAACTTAAACTTCTGATATTCTTCAGGAGTAAATGTTATCTCATATTCTTTACCCACACTTTCCAAGGTATTAACCATATCGGCTTGTTTGTCCAAGCTCATAAACACCTTTCCTTTCGGATCAATTAATATCTGCAGGATATTAGTTTCGGGTATTTTGATTTCAGATACTGACCCGGGAGTTTTTACTGTAACCGGCTCTTTTTTCACGAACGTAGACGTTAACATGAAGAAAGTGAGCAATAGTACAGTAACATCACTCATCGCAGTCATATCGATACGAGTACTCTTCCTTGCTACTTTTACTTTTGACATAATAGCATTTTGTTTTTAGGATGATTACTTGTGAGTTGCAGCAAATGTTTGAACGATTGAGAAACCTACTTCGTCAATACAGTAAGTGATAGAGTCAATTTTGCTAGTAAAATAGTTATAAGAAACAACCGCCAACGCACCAGTTGCGATACCGAAAGCAGTATTAATCAAAGCTTCAGAAATACCTTGAGATAAGGCGATAGAGTCAGTACCACCCGCACCTGCCAACGAAGCAAATGAACGAATCATACCGATTACAGTTCCTAACAGCCCCATCAAAGTACCAAGAGTAGTAATCGTTGCAATAATTGGAAGGTTCTGGCTTAACATTGGAAGTTCCAACGCTGTAGCTTCTTCAACTTCTTTTTGAATTGCCAAAATTTGCTGTTCTTTAGATAACGTTTTATCTTGTTCAACTTCAGAGTATTTAATCAATGTAGAAGTTACAACATTAGCAACTGAACCTTTTTGTTTGTCGCACAATGCTTTAGCACCAGCTAAATCACTTTTAGTCAAAGCAACCTTAACGTCAGAAACAAATTTATCTAATTTACCTTTTCCTTGCGCCGATTTAATAGCAAAGAAACGTTCAACGCTTAATGCCAATACAGTAAGCAACAAAGTTTGGATGATTGGTACGATAACTCCCCCTTTATAGATAGTACCTAATAAGTCGCCATCAATTGGATGATTATTAGGATCACCGTTTAAGAAGTGTTCCGGAGCTCCGAAAATAAATTTGTAAATAAGTACTGCAAGTACTGCACATGCTAACATTACAAGACCTGAAGACTTGATACCAGTAAATTGTTTACTCTTTTTTGTTTGTTTTTGATTGTTTTCCATAACGTTCTTTTATTAATATTATTTGTTATTATAGTTTTGAAAAATTGAATTGACTATAAGCATTTAGGTTAACTGTGTTCCGAGTAAAGTAAGAGCGTTTTCACTTTATTTTCACTAGTCAAAATCAACTAAATTAACACCTCCGCTGTAACTATTAGATATTAGGCTTAAAATGTATCTTTTAATCAAAATGAGCACAAAAATAACAACAAAATCGATACTGTCTAGTATTTTTACAATTTTTAATTCGAACTTTTTCATAAAGCACTATAAACCAACAAATAAAATAATTCAAAGTTTATAAAACTGCATAAAAACAAATAAAATATAACGTTATTATCACCTTTTTTGATAAAAAAACACAATATATTAATCATTTTTACTATCTCAAAAAGGCAAAGAGCCAACATTGGCAATATTATGCAGTCATTATCCTAAATATAGTCTTTTCAATATTCAAAAAAATTACAATTCTATTAAACGCGAAATAATTACAAAACTAAAACACAAAATTTCAAAGATCAATCGAATTAAAAAATTAGACATGATTTCAAATCTATCCTAATTTCGTCATTCAACTTTAAGCTAAAACATAAATTGATCCGGATTTATTAATATAACGTCATAATTTAAAACAAATTATATGATTTTCTAAAAAAATTACATTTATATAAATATATCAAGATCAAAACGCCTGACACTAGCTCATTTACAATACATTACATATTTTAAAATTATTTTGCCAAATATATAAAAAAAAAACAGCAATTAGCTTATGACCCAAATCATTAGTCCTTCCGTATTAATGATTATCATTTTTTTTGTACTTTTGTCAAGTTTTAATAATATTAAAAGATAATGAAGCAACATCACAAAGTACCCTTTGGTATAATGGGGTTATTTATGGCTATTGGCATTGTTTACGGTGATATCGGAACCTCGCCGTTATATGTTATGAAAGCCATTCTAAACGGACTCCCTGCCGGCCAACAATCTCATCCTGAATATATAATCGGAGCCATTTCTTGTATAATCTGGACATTAACCCTTCAGACCACTGTAAAGTATGTGATTGTAACTCTAAGAGCCGATAACCGGGGGGAGGGTGGCATTTTGTCTTTATTTGCTTTAGTACGTAAAAATTATCGTTGGGCTTATTATATTGCGGCAATAGGTGCAACCACGTTGCTAGCCGACGGAATTATTACACCGGCAATTACTGTCGTATCAGCCGTGGAAGGATTAAATGCCTTAATTCCATCAATACCCATCCCTGCTGTTGCAATTGCCATCTTGCTTTTTTTGTTTATGATTCAACCGTTGGGAACCGCACGTCTGGGAAAATCGTTTGGCGTAATTATGTTTCTGTGGTTTTTAATGCTGGCAATACTTGGACTGTTTGCATTTATCAAATTCCCTGGTATCTTCAAAGCTTTCAATCCTTATTACGCAATTCTGGTTCTAAAAACCGTCCCTAATGCTTTTATTATTTTAGGTGCCGTTTTTCTTTGTACTACAGGCGCAGAAGCCTTATATTCTGATTTAGGGCATTGCGGACTTCACAATATACGTATTTCCTGGATTTTTGTGAAAATTTCATTAATCATGAATTATCTGGGCCAAGGTGCATGGATAATTACCCACCCCGCAGAAATTGTAAGGGACACAAATCCTTTTTTCACAATTATGCCAGAATGGTTTTCGTTCGTTGGTGTAATTATGGCTACTTTAGCCGCAATTATTGCCAGCCAGGCATTAATAAGCGGATCATTCACGATCATCAGCGAAGCAATTTCATTGGATTTGTGGCCAAACATCCAAATCAAATACCCGACAGAGATAAAGGGACAAATGTACATACCCGGCGTAAACCACACGTTAATGGTACTCTGCATCATTATGGTACTGGCATTCCAGACATCGTCAAATATGGAAGCTGCTTATGGCTTATCAATAACCATAACAATGATGATGACCACATTATTACTCTTTATCTATTTGCACCACCTGAAAAGGAAAATGTGGTTCAGCATTCCCTTAACCATGTTTTTTCTGACGATTGAAGGCTCATTCTTCATTGCCAACATGTTTAAATTTGCACATGGTGGTTTCGCAACGATTCTTATTGCAGGGACATTATTTGCGGTTATGTATATTTGGTATAACGGACGCCGTATAAAAAACAGATGCGTTACCTATGAGCCAATTGCTCCTTTGGTGGCTGACCTGAACAGAATAAGCCGCGATGAAACTATCCCAAAATTTGCAACTCACTTAGTTTATGTCACCAGAGCCAAGTATCCTAACGACATGGAAAGTAAAATTATTTTTTCCTTGCTAAATAAACAACCCAAAAGAGCAGACACATATTGGTTTGTATATCTCCACAGAAGCGATGAACCTTATCAATTCAGATATACGATAAAAACTTATGTTCCTGCGAAAATTTTCAGGATTGACATTTTTTCCGGTTTCAAACAAGGTGTTCACATGGATACTTTTGTACATCTGATTTGTAAAGATTTAGAAGAAAATGGCAAAGTTGATCTGCAAAGCCGCTATCCATCACTACGTGAACGAAAAATAGAAGGTGATTTCAGATTTGTAGTGGTAGAACGCATTATCCGTAACTTGGACTTGCCACCATTCAAAAAAACAGTACTATCTCTGTATTATATGATTAAACGGTTCTCAACCTCCGATACACAAATTTTAGATTTGGATCCATCTATGGTTACATTGGAATATGTACCGCTAAAAAATCTGAGAGCTTTGGATAAAAAATAATTACAACTCTTTTCAAAACTAAAAACAGGCTATAACTTGCGGTTATAGCCTGTTTTTTTTATGTATTATCAATTACGTGACTCTTACAACAAGAAAGAGCCAATTTCACACATCCCTACTCTATCTAAATGATCAGATACTTAATCATAATAAAGAATACACGCAACATTTCAAATAATTCCAATTGCTTTAAGCTTGCTTTTCATAGTTGTTTTGTATATTATGCGAATCAGGAGTTGAAAAATATTCCGTAGGACTTCAATATCAATAGAATAAGCATGTATCAATGTTTTATTGTCTGTAGGACATTAATGATCTATCTTTGTTTATCCCCTACGGGGAATTGATTTTGTTTATTTTTATTTTCTATTGACAATAGTTCGTTATTCTTTTAAATAAACTGCTGATAACCAGCAAAATAGTTTGATTTTTATTTGTTTAAGTCATTGGAAATCAGTATCTTTATAGACACTTCACCTTCTATTTAGATATGAT
>Ga0079306_1000246_pt1 | contig 58423 bp, 48 predicted proteins | sample Methanotroph_Enr_FD_79181 | JGI IMG/M metagenome (GOLD analysis project Ga0079306, IMG submission 79181) | Enriched soil microbial communities from Old Woman Creek wetland in Ohio, USA - Methanotroph_Enrichment_5 | ecosystem: Environmental > Terrestrial > Soil > Wetlands | place: USA: Ohio... | reverse complement strand
CCGACGTCGAGCGCCATCCACCCCTCGGGGATTTCCTGGATGGTGCATACCTTGGTCTCGGCTGCCGGGTTGAACTGGTCCGCCACCACGCAGTCGACGGGGAGGTAGAACTTGACCCCCTTTTCCCGTGCCTTCTTGTAGGTTGCCATCGCCGTGTCGATGAGGGTGTCCTCGACCAGCGACTTGCCGACGTTGTAGCCGAGCCCCTTCAGGAAGGTAAAGGCCATGCCGCCGCCGATGATGATCTTGTCGACCTTGTCGCACAGGTTCTCAAGCACCTCGATCTTGCCGGATACCTTGGCGCCGCCCAGGATGGCGACCAGCGGCCGGATCGGGTTCTTCATCGCCTTGTCGAAGTAGCTCATCTCGTTTTTCATCAGGAAGCCGGCAGCGACGATGGGAAAGAAGTTGGTGATCGCCTCGACCGATGCATGTGCCCGATGGGAAACGGCAAAGGCGTCGTTCACGTAGACGTCGCAGCCGTTTACCAGTGCCTTGGCAAAATCGGCGTCGTTTTTCTCTTCACCGGGGTAGAAGCGGAGGTTTTCCAGCATGATGACGTCGCCCGGCTGCATGGCATCGACCATGGCCTTGACGTCGTCGCCGATGCAGTCGGAGGCGAGCTTCACTTCCTTGCCGAGCAGCCTGGAGAGCCGCTTGGCCGCGGGGGCCATGGAGTACTTCTCCTTGCGCTCGCCCTTGGGGCGCCCGAGGTGGGAGGCGAGGATGATCTTCGCCTTGTAGTCCAGCGCGTAGTTGATGGTCGGCAGGACCGCACGGATCCGCGTATCTTCGGTGATGTTCTGGTTGTCGTCGAGCGGCACATTGAAGTCCACCCGCATGAAGATCTTCTTGCCGGCAAGGTTTTCGATTTCATCGATGTAGCGAATTGACATGATCCCTCCTGGAGTATTCAAGTGGTGCAAAAGTAATCACGAGTCTAAAGCGACTCGAATGGCTACGCGAACGGTCTTGCAGTGGTGCCTTGTCTACCACTACCACCGAGCCTGAGTCAAGATGTTCCGGGGTAGAGCCTCCGGTCCGTCCAGAAGGGCAGGGGTGCCGGGCGCCAAAAAGACGGGGAGAGTAAACCCTCCCCGTCTTCAGGTATCTGCGGGATGGCTTAAGCCTAGAGCAGGATTTTCATCAGGCCGACGACGCGGTTGGAGAAGCCTGCCTCGTTGTCGTACCAGGAGATCACCTTCACCATGTTGCCGGCGATCGACTTGGTGCAGGAAGCGTCGACGATGGAGGAGAGCGGGTTGCCGTTGAAGTCGATGGAGACCAGCGGTTCGGTGCAGAAACCGAGGATCCCTTTGAGCGGGCCATCGGCGGCAGCCTTGAGGACGGCGTTCACCTGCTCGGCGTCGGCCGGTTTGGCGAGCGTCACGACCAGGTCGACGACCGAGACGTTGGGGGTCGGGACGCGGATCGCCATGCCGTCCAATTTACCCTTCAGTTCCGGAAGCACCAGGGAGACCGCCTTGGCGGCGCCGGTGGTGGTCGGGATCATGGAAAGTGCGGCGGCGCGGGCGCGGCGCAGGTCCTTATGGGGCAGGTCGAGGATGTTCTGGTCGTTAGTGTAGGAGTGCACCGTGGTGACGAGGCCTTTTTCGATGCCGAAGCTGTCCTGCAGCACCTTGGCGACCGGCGCCAGACAGTTCGTGGTGCAGGAAGCGTTGGAGATGATGTGGTGCTTAGTCTTGTCGTAGGTTTTGTCGTTCACGCCCATGACGATGGTGATGTCGGGATCGGTGGCCGGTGCGGAGATGATCACCTTGGCGGCGCCGGCGGTGAGGTGCTGGGATGCCTTCTCTTTCGAGGTGAAAAGGCCGGTGGATTCGAGTACCACGTCTACCTTCAGTTCTTTCCAGGGCAGTTCGGCGGGGTTGCGCACGGCAAGAACCTTGATAGCCTTGCCGTTGACGACGATGGAATCGCCCTCAACCTTGACCTCGCCCTGAAACGCGCCGTGTACGGAGTCATACTTCAACAGGTGGGCCAGTGTCTTTGCATCAGTCAGATCATTGATGGCAACGAACTCGATGTTCTTATCCTGGGCGGCGGCCCTGAGAACGCAACGCCCGATCCTGCCGAAACCGTTAATAGCTACACGTAATGCCATTTGTCTCTTCCCCCCGGATTGAATTTAAGATTTCCTTCACAATTGGCATAGTATACAAGCGACTTCACCACAGTCAACATTTAATTCAAGAAAAGTTGCCTCTGAGTCGATAGAAAGCGGTGGGGCTCACAGCGCAAAGACACCCCTCTCTGGGCATGAGGCACATAGCCAGGCAAGAATAAATCCGGAAAATTATTGACTTATCGGACGGGTGAAATTATGCTGGGATCGAAGAATACTGTTCACAACAAGCCAATCCGGACGGAATTGATCCATAGATGAATATGACGCTTGAAAAACGCATAACGCTTTTCTCCTTCCTGATCCTATTCCTGACCATCTTTGTCGGTTCCGGTATGGATATCATGGCCTTGCGCAAGGACCAGGTGAACGCCCTCAACCTGCGCTCGCGCAGTCTCGCCAACGCTCTTAAAGTAAACATCGAAAAGGTACTGAATCTGGGCCTCGAACTGAGGGATATGACCGGCCTCTCGGAGAAGTGCCGCGAGATCATGGCAGGCAATACCGACCTCGCGTACTGCATCGTGTCCGACCTCAAAGGCACCGTACTTTTCGCAAGCGATCAGCGCTACCTCTCCCTGCCAGTGCCCGACGCCCAGGTAGAGCGCCCCGTGGTCCAGAACCGGCTCACCCTGACGGTCGGGGGCGTGGAAGGTTCCTACCACGACAGTGCCGTCCTCATCAAAACCCCCTACGGCAAGCCGGTTGCCCTGGCGCACGTCGGTTTCAGCGAACAGGTGGTCTTCGACAAGATCAAGGGGATGATCTTCAAGACCCTCTATCTTCTTTGCATGGCACTCGCCATCAGCTTCTCGCTGGTGGTCATTTTCGTTAAGAAGTACGTCATGTCCCCGATCTCCACCTTGCTCAAAGGGGTGAAGCAGATATCTGAGGGGGCCTTCGATACCCAGATCGGCGAGGTCCGGGTGCCGGAGTTCAACGAACTGGCGCGCAATATAAATATCATGTCCCAGTTCCTGAAGCACAGGGACGAGCAGATCAAGAAGAACTACCAGGACATGGAGAAGACCTTCGAGGAGCTGCACGCCTCCTACCGGAAGCTGGAGACCATGAGTGCGGACCTCGAGCGCTCCGAGGAGCTCTACAAGTCCCTCATGGAGGACGCGAGCGACGCCATCCTGGTCATCGGCGCGGACGAGTCGATCCGCATGGTGAACAAGATGGCCGAGGAGTTCTTCGGCTACGAGGCGCGCGAACTCCTGGGGCTGCCGCTTACCAAGATGCTCCTCTTGCTCAACATCGGCAACATCCCCAAGCTGCAACGCATCTTCCGCGAGGCGGCGGCCGGCGCCCACATCGCCGAGGAGATGCAGCTCCTCAAGAAGGGGGGCGGCGTCATGGTCGCCATGCTGCACGCAACCGCCATCAAGAGCGGCAGCGAGACCCTGGTGCAGGCCATTTTCCGCGATGTGACCCGCGAGCGCGAGATCATCGCCAACCTGGAGAAGAGCTCCGCCGACCTGGCCCGCCTGAACCGCATGAAGGACTCCTTCCTGGGCCTTGCCTCCCACGAGCTGAAAACCCCTCTTACCGTCATCATGGGCTATTCCGAACTGATCACCACCGACATGGCCGACAAGGTCGACCCTACCGTCATGGAGATGGTCACCAACATATCCAACGCCGCAGGCCGCCTGGACAACATCATAAAGGACATGGTCGACGTCTCGCTCATCGACGAGAAGCGCCTGCAGCTCAAGATGGAGGATATCCAGCTGAACCGTCTCATCGAGGCCGCGGTGAACGAGCTGCGCTTCTTCTTCTCCATGCGCAAGCAGGAGGTGGTGGTCACGCTGGACGAGTCGATCCCGACCCTGCGCGGCGACGCCCTGAGGCTCATGCAGCTGCTCTCGAACATCCTCGGCAACGCCATCAAGTTCACCCCGGACGGCGGCCGCATCACCATCGCCAGCTCGGCCAAATACCTTTTGCGCGGCGTTCCCGCCTCCGAGTCGCAGACAGCCGCCGCCGGGCGCGAGCACCATCTCTTCCTGGAGATCACCGTAAGCGACACCGGGATCGGCATCGACCGCGAGGACCAGCTGCGCGTCTTCGACAAGTTCTACGAGGTCGGGAACATCCAGGAGCACTCCAGCGGAAAAGTGGCCTTCAAGGCCAAGGGGGCAGGCCTCGGCCTCTCCATCGCCAAGGGGATCGTGGACATGCACGGCGGCGAGATCTGGGTCGAGTCCACCGGGTACAACCCCGAGCGTCTCCCGGGCTCGACCTTCCACATCCTTTTGCCGCTCAACCCGATGCTGGGCGAGAACATCGCCGACTACAGCCGACTCCTGCGTTAACACTATCTCAGCAAGATAGCCTTGAATCTCCTGCCCGTTTCCTGTATATAAATGAGGTTTTTTCGGCTTTTGAATGCCTTGCCGCAGAGGACACAGAGGCAACCCCCTCTTTTATTCCCCAGGGTCCTCTGTGGTCAGCTCCTCTTCTATACGATTGTTCAATTAATTCCTGGAGGGATTGATGAGGCTTTGCCTTTTGGCGAGCGGCAGCAAGGGGAATTGCCTCTTTCTGGAAACCGATTCCTGCCGGCTGTTGATCGACGCCGGACTCTCCGGCCGCGAGGCCCAAGCCAGGCTCGCCGCGATCGGCGTGGCTCCCGAGTCGCTGGACGGCATCCTGATCACCCACGAGCATTCCGACCATATCCGCGGGGTCGGCACCCTGGCCAGGCGCCTGAAAATCCCGGTCCTGGTCGCCTCCCGCACTCACGAGGCCTCGCGCCACGTCATCGGCAAGGTGAACATGGTCGAGTTCGACCCGGGGACCGCCTTCACCTTCAAGGGAGTGGCCATCGATCCTTTCCCCATCACACATGACGCCTGCGACCCGGTCGGCTTCCGCATCGAGGGGGGCGAGGGGTGCATCGGGTTCGCCACCGACCTGGGGATTGCCACCAGACTTACCTGCGAAAAATTGAAAGGCTGCCGCGCGCTGGTCCTGGAATTCAACCACGACGAGGAGATGCTGCAAAACGGTCCCTATCCCTGGCACCTGAAGCAGCGCATCCGCTCGCGGCACGGCCACCTCTCCAACTCGGAAGGGGCGCAGCTCCTCGAGGAGCTGCTGCACCCGGGACTCGAGGGGGTTTTTCTTTCGCATCTCTCCGAGGTGAACAACGACCCGGCGCTGGCGATGACCGCCGCGCACGGGCTGATGGCCCGGCAGAACCTCTGCGCGCCCGGGCTTTTTCTCGGCAACCAGTATCAGCCAAGCGGCGTGCTCGACATCTAGCGGGCTTTCCTGTAGAGTCAGCTGGTCGTTTTTCACGCTATGCCAGAAGAGTCACTGAGTAAAAGATTTGGGCCGCGCTGCGCATTGCCGCAATCGCGGCTAAAGCCGCTCCCAGTTGGTGCGGCCGAGCGATTCGAGACAACAATAAAGGTTTCATTCAATAGTCAACTTCAAGCAAGGGGGAAGAATTCGTGATTGAACGTTATAGCCGTCCTGAAATGACCCGTATCTGGGAGCCGGAGAACCGCTACCGGAAATGGCTGGAGATCGAGATCTATGCCTGCGAGGCGCACGCACAGATGGGGAGGATCCCTCAGGACGCGGTGGATCGCATCAAGGCCAAGGCCTCTTTCGACGTGGACCGCATCGACGAGATCGAGCGCACCGTCAAGCACGACGTGATCGCATTCCTCACCTCCGTGGCCGACTACATCGGCGACGACTCCCGCTTCGTTCACCTGGGCCTTACCTCTTCCGACGTCCTGGATACCTCCTTCGCCATGCTCCTCAAGGAAGCCGGCGAGCTGATCATCGCCGACATCAAGCGCCTGATGACCGTCATCAAGAAGCGCGCCTACGAGCACAAGATGACCCCGATGATGGGTCGCTCGCACGGCATCCACGCCGAGCCGGTCACCTTCGGTCTCAAGATGGCGCTCTGGTACGACGAGATGGCCCGCAACCTGAAGCGGATGGAGTCGGCGCTCGCCACCATCTCCTACGGCAAGCTCTCCGGCGCCGTCGGCACCTTCGCGAACATCGATCCGCAGGTCGAGTCCTACGTCTGCCAGAAAGCGGGCCTGAAGCCGGCTCCCTGCTCCACCCAGGTGCTGCAGCGCGACCGCCACGCCGAGTTCTTCACCACCATGGCGATCGTCGCCTCCTCCATCGAGAAGTTCTCCGTCGAGATCCGCCACCTGCAGAGGACCGAGGTGCTGGAAGCCGAGGAGTTCTTCAGCAAGGGGCAGAAGGGTTCCTCCGCCATGCCGCACAAGCGCAACCCGGTGCTCTCCGAGAACCTGACCGGCCTGGCGCGCCTGATCCGCGGCTACGCGGTCTCCGCCATGGAGAACATCCCGCTGTGGCACGAGCGCGACATCTCGCACTCCTCGGTCGAGCGCATCATCGGCCCCGACGCCACCGTCCTTATGGACTTCATGCTGAACCGCGCCATCGGCCTGATCGAGAACCTGGTGATCTACCCGGAAAACATGATGCGCAACCTGAACCAGATGCGCGGCCTCATCTTCTCCCAGCGCGTGCTTCTGAAACTGGCCGAAGCCGGCGCGTCCCGCGAGAAGGCCTACGCCCTGGTGCAGAGAAACGCCATGAAGGTCTGGGAAGAAGGGAAGGATTTCCAGACCGAACTCCTGGCGGACACCGAAGTGACCGGGTTCCTCAAAGACGAGGAGATCAGGGAAGCGTTCGATCTCGGCTACCACTTGAAGCATGTCGATACCATCTTTACGAGGGTCTTTGGTGGATAACATCTGGCAATATTTCGTCCCGGACGAAGGGGATATCTTCTATCTCTTCTGGGCCAAGCAAATGCTTATCTCGGTGCTGATCGTCGCCGCCGCGTTCCTCGTGTCGCGGCTGGCGGCGCTTATTCTGGCCCGCGTTGCCACCCGGGTGAGCGCGCTGACCAAGGGCGAGTGGGACGAGGCCACGCTGGCGCGCATCTCGTCGCCGGCGCTGGTCCTCATCAACTGTGCCGGCCTCTACGTCGCCATCAGAAGGCTGCCGCTTCCGGAGCGCCTCCAGGTGGTTGCCTCGGGCATCCTCTTCATCGTGAACATAGGGATCGTCACCAACATCGCCTTCCGGCTGATGGACGCGACCCTGAAGCGCTACGGCAAGCGCCTGGCAGGCGAGGAGATGAGCCGCCAGCTTATCCCGCTGGTGCAGAAGATCTGCAGCATCTTCCTGTTCGGCTTCGCGCTCATCATCACGCTGAAGCATTTCAACTACGACATCCTGTCGCTGGTGACCGCCTTGGGCGTCGGCTCCCTGGCCATCGGCCTCGCCGCCAAGGACACCCTGGCCAACATGATCTCCGGCTTCACACTCATGCTGGACCTTCCGTTTCGCATCGGCGACCGCATTCAGCTGGGAACCCAGGTGGGCGACGTGGTCGATATCGGCCTTAGGAGCACCAAGATCAAGGGGGGCGACAACACCTACCTGATCATCCCCAACTCGGAACTCTGCAACTCCACCCTGATCAACCAGGCGTTCCCCGACGCCCGCGGCAAGGGAAGGATCAACGTCGGCATCGCCTACGACAGCGACGTCGCCAAGGCCAAGGCCGTCCTGGTCGAGACCGCAGCTGCCATCCCCGGGGTGCTTGCCGACCCGCCCCCCGAGGCGTACTTCACCAGCTTCGGCGACAGTTCGCTGAACCTCGCGCTTTTTTTCTGGACCAACCACTACGAGACGGTCTTCGGCGTGACGGACCGGATCAACTGCGCCATCCTCGACAACTTCGAAAAGAACGGCATCAACATACCGTATCCGACCCGGACGGTTTTCTTCGAAAAGGACACTGACAATGCCCCACAGAATTGAAATAACGCTCAAGGACGAGGTCCGCGACCCGCGCGGCGAGCGGATCAAACGGGAGATCGAGCACTTTCTCCACCTGAGCGTGGACCAGGTCCGCACCATCGACGTCTACACGGTAGACGCCAAACTGAGCGCGGAGGAACTGGAGGCGGTTGCCGCCGGTCCTTTCAGCGACCCCGTCATCCAGGGCTACTCCATCGACCAAGCCGCAGCTGTCGGGTTCGATTTCCTGGTGGAAGTGGGCTTCAGGCCCGGCGTCACCGACAACGTCGGCCGCACCGCAGGCGAGGCGATCGCCTACCTGACCGGCCGTCCGCTGGCGGCAGGGGAGGGTGTCTACACCTCGGTGCAGTACCTCTTCTCCGGGAAGCTCTCCGGGGCTGACGTCGAGAAGATCGCCACCGGGCTTTTGTGCAACACGCTGATCCAGCGCTACCAGGTACTCGATGCCGCAAGCTTCCGGCAGCAGGGCGGCGTGGCCGCCTACGTACCCAAGGTCCAGGTCGAGACCAAGGTCGAGGTGAATACCGTCAACCTCGAGGTCTCCGACGAGGAACTGATGCGCATCAGCCGCGACGGCGTGCTGGCGCTCACCCTGGACGAGATGAAGATCATCCAGGCGCACTACCGCGACCCGCAGGTGCGTGCAACCCGCCAGAAACTGGGGCTGGGAGCGGCACCCACCGACGTGGAGCTGGAGGCCCTGGCGCAGACCTGGTCCGAGCACTGCAAGCACAAGATCTTCTCCGCCGACGTGAGCTACGACGACGGCGCGGGGAACCGCGAAGAGATCCGCTCGCTGTTCAAGAGCTACATCCAGCGCACCACCGCGGACGTCCGGGCCGCCTTGGGCGAGAAGGACTTCTGCCTCTCCGTTTTCAAGGACAACGCCGGCGTCATCCGCTTCAACGACGACTGGTCGCTGGTCTTCAAGGTCGAGACCCACAACTCCCCCTCCGCTCTGGACCCCTACGGCGGGGCGCTCACCGGCATCGTCGGCGTGAACCGCGACCCGTTCGGCACGGGGAAGGGCGCCAAGCTCATCTTCAACACCGACGTCTTCTGCTTCGCCGATCCGTTCTACGACAAAGAGCTTCCGAAGCGCCTGCTGCATCCGCGGCGCATCTTCGAAGGCGTCGTCGAAGGTGTCGAGCACGGCGGCAACAAGAGCGGCATCCCGACCGTGAACGGCTCCATCGTGTTCGACGACCGTTTCGCCGGCAAGCCGCTGGTCTTCTGCGGTACGGCGGGCATGATGCCGGCCGAACTGAACGGCGAGGCCTCGCACAAGAAACATATCGTTCCCGGCGACCTGATCGTGATGACCGGCGGGCGCATCGGCAAGGACGGCATCCACGGCGCGACCTTCTCCTCGGAAGAGCTGAACGAGAATTCCCCGGTTTCGGCCGTGCAGATCGGCGACCCGATCACCCAGAAGCGCATGTTCGACTTCCTGATCCGGGCGCGCGACAAGGGGCTGTACCGCTTCATCACCGATAACGGCGCCGGCGGGCTTTCCTCCTCCATCGGCGAGATGTCCGAAGAGTGCGGCGGCTGCCAGCTCGACCTTTCCAAGGCACCGCTCAAGTACCCGGGCCTGGCTCCCTGGGAGATCCTGATCTCCGAGGCGCAGGAGCGTATGAGCCTCGCCGTGCCGCCGGAAAACATCGACGAGTTCATGGAGATGGCCAAGCGTTTCGGCGTCGAGGCTACCGTGCTCGGTACCTTCACCGATTCCGGCATCTTCCACATGCTCTACGGCGAGAAGACCGTCGCCTATCTGCCGCTTTCCTTCATGCATGCGGGCCTGCCGCCCATGCAGATCCCGGCACGCTGGGAGCAGCCGGTGCACCCGGAGCCTACCCTGGCGCCGGTCGCCGACTACACCGGCGACGTGAAAGCCCTCCTTGCCTCGCTCAACATCTGCTCGAAGGAGAGCGTGGTGCGCCGCTACGACCACGAGGTGCAGGGCGGCTCGGTGGTGAAGCCGTTCACCGGCGTCGCCAACGACGGCCCCTCCGATGCGGCGGTGGTACGTCCCATCCTGGAATCCTTCGAGGCCGTGGTCGTCGGTCACGGCATCTCGCCGCGCTACAGCGACATCGACGCCTACCACATGGCCGCCAACGCCATCGACGAGGGGCTGAGGAACTACGTTGCCGTGGGCGGCTCGCTCGACCTGGTCGCCGGTCTCGACAACTTCTGCTGGTGCGATCCGGTCCTCTCCGAGCGCACCCCGGACGGCCCCTACAAGATGGCCCAGCTGGTGCGCGCCAACAAGGCGCTCTACGACTACTGCACCGTCTTCTCCCTGCCGCTCATCTCGGGCAAGGATTCCATGAAGAACGACTTCTACGACGGCACCACCAAGATCTCCATCCCGCCGACACTCCTGTTCTCGGTGATCGGCAAGATGGAAGACGCCCGCCTCGCGGTCACCATGGACGTCAAGCGTCCCGGCGACCTGGTGTACCTCCTGGGCGTCACCAAGGACGAACTGGGCGGCTCCGAATACCTGGCCCAGAAAGGCTTCGTCGGCAACAGCGTGCCCAAGGTCGATGCCCAGACCGCACTTGCCGGCTACCGTGGCTACCACGGCGCTCTCAACAAGGGGCTGGTTGCTTCCTGCCATGACCTCTCCGACGGCGGCCTGGCTGTTGCGGCAGCCGAATCCGCCTTTGCCGGCGGTTTCGGGATGCAGATCGACCTCGCCAAGGTTGCCTTCGCCGGGGATGCTGCCGGCCGCACCGATGCGGTGCTGCTCTTCTCCGAGTCGGCTTCCCGTCTGCTCGTTACCGTGCGCCCGGAAAAGGCTGCGGCGTTCGAAGCCGCGGTGGCCGGGACCGTCTGTGCCCGCATTGGCGAGGTGAAAGCCGACGCAAGCTTCGGCATCACCGGCCTGAACGGAACTCCGGTGGTCAAGAGCGAGATCGCCGAGCTGAAGGCCGCCTGGCAGACGCCGCTTAAGGATCTCTAGTGAAGCTCCTGCCCCCTCCCTTGACGGGAGGGGGCAGGGGGTGGGTGAAGCCGCTGGCTTTGGTGCGGCGCAACTGCTTGCTTGGCCGCGCGCATCAATGAGGACCGCTTCCCCCTCACCCCGACCCTCCCCCGCCAGTGGGGAGGGGGAACTGCAGAGATCCGACCGATCCGACCGACGTTGTGCAGATCTCGCTCTGACTGGTTTTTGCGCAGGTCGGGTACGGGCTAGGATTCAGGACACCGTATATTTAACTGGTCAAAAAAAATCCGCATTATGTCATAATGAGAAGCTCGCTGACGCGGACACCATGAATAGAGGACTATTGATGACAAAGGCAAAAGCGCTGGTCATAACGGGCAACGGCACCAACTGCGAGACCGAGGCGGCACACGCCTGCCGGCTTGGCGGCTTCGATGAAGCGCGCATCGCCCATATCTCCGAACTCATGTCGGGCGAAGTGAGCCTCGACGATTACCACTTCCTCAACCTCACCGGCGGCTTTCTGGACGGCGACGACCTGGGCTCCGCCAAGGCTCAAGCCAACCGACTGCGCCACGCCGCGGTGACCGGCAGCGACGAACCGATCCTTGAGCAGCTGCTGCGCTTTATCGGCGACGGCAAGCTGATCCTCGGCGTCTGCAACGGCTTTCAGCTCCTGGTCAAGATGGGGATGCTGCCGGCCCTGGGAAGCGACTACGTGAAGCAGACCGCGACCCTTACCTACAACGCGAGCGGCCGTTTCCAGGACCGCTGGTGCTACCTGAAGGTCGATCCCTCGTCTCCCTCGCTCTACACGCGCGGCATTGAAGGAGGGGTGTATCTTCCGGTGCGCCACGGCGAAGGGAAATTCCTGGTCGACGCGCCGGATACCTTGAATATCATCGAGGGGAAGCATCTTGCCTGCCTCAAGTATTCTGATGCCGGCTACAGCGCTCCCACCATGGAGTTCCCGGAAAACCCCAACGGTTCCACTAACGCGATCGCCGGCATCTGCGACGAAACCGGGCGCGTCATGGGACTCATGCCCCACCCGGAAGCCTTCGTGCACCGCACCCAGCATCCGCGCTGGACGCGCGAGGAGCTTCCCGAGGAGGGCGCCGGCCTCATCTTCTTCCGGAACGCGGCGCAGTACGTGAAACAGAACCTGTAATCGCATCCGAAGCCTTCGACACCGGTGCTTGCCCGTGCCGCCGATTTTTTCCTCGCCCGATTGGAGAGCAAGGGGGGACGGTCGCCCGTAGCAAGACGGTGCTGAGGGCAGGTCCCTCACCCCGACCCTCTCCCGGAGGGCGAGGGGGATTCCTGTGCATGTTGGAGAAAGCGGGAGCGCTACCTACAGCACGGCAGTGTTAACCAGGTGTCGGCAGTTTTATAAGGAGCAATTCGTGGATGAAATGTTGATGCATAAACCTGAAGAGGAGTGCGGTATTTTCGGTGTCTTCAACCATGCCGAGGCGTCGAACCTCACCTATCTCGGGCTCTACGCCCTGCAGCACCGCGGTCAGGAAAGCTGCGGCATCGTTTCCTCGGACGGCGCCCACCTCCACGCCCACAAGAGCATGGGGCTCGTCGCCGATGTGTTCGGCAACCAGGAAATCTTCAAGTCCCTCCCCGGTAACGCGGCCATCGGCCACGTCCGTTACTCGACCACCGGTTCCTCCGTCATAAAGAACGTCCAGCCGATCAACGTGGATTACTCCCGCGGCTCCATTGCGGTCGCCCACAACGGGAACCTGGTGAACGCCCAGATCATCAAGGATGAGCTGGAGGCCTACGGCTCCATCTTCCAGACCACCATGGACACCGAGATCATCGTCCACCTGTTGGCCACCTCGAAGGCCAGTTCCTTGCTTGATCGCCTGACCGACGCGCTTACCAGGATCCAGGGTGCCTACTGTCTGCTCTTCCTCACCGAGACCCGCATGATCGCGGCGCGCGACCCCAACGGTTTCCGCCCGCTCTGCCTGGGTCGTCTGGGAAGTTCCTACGTGGTCGCTTCCGAGAGCTGCGCGCTCGACCTGATCGACGCCGAGTTCGTCCGCGAGATCGAGCCGGGCGAGGTGGTCCACATCGACAAGAACGGTCTGACCTCCTACTTCCCGCTCAAGAAGGTGCAGCCCACCCCGTGCATCTTCGAGTTCGTCTACTTCGCCCGTCCCGACTCGCACATCTTCGGTAAAAACGTGTACCAGGTGCGCAAGGAGCAGGGCCGGCAGCTGGCGCGCGAGCACAAGGTCGACGCCGACATCGTGATACCGATCCCCGACTCCGGCGTGCCCGCCGCTCTTGGCTATGCCGAAGAATCCGGCATCCCCTTCGAGCTTGGCCTGATCCGCAACCACTACGTGGGGCGCACCTTCATCGAGCCGCAGCAGGCGATCCGCCACTTCGGCGTGAAGATCAAGCTGAACCCGGTACGCGAGGTACTGAAAGGGAAACGGGTCGTGGTCATCGACGACTCCATCGTGCGCGGCACCACGTCGCGGAAAATCGTGAAGATGGTCCGCAACGCCGGCGCCTCCGAGGTGCACGTGCGCATCTCGTCGCCCCCCACCAGCTACCCCTGCTACTACGGGATCGACACCCCGAACCGCAAAGAGCTGATTTCCTCCTCCCATTCGATCGACGAAATCCGCCGCTACATTACGGCCGATTCGCTCGGGTACCTCTCCGAAGAAGGTCTCATGAGCTCCGTCGGCGCTGAAAACGCCAGCTTCTGCCACGCCTGCTTTACCGGGGGATACCCGGTTAAATTCCCGCGCTTCGCTCAGGAAGACGAGCCGCAGATGGGACTATTCGAAAAGGAGAAAGAGACCAAATGACCGAACTGGAACGCCTGAAGAAGATCATTATCGAACTGTCCTACGAGAAGAGAAACGTGACCCTCGCTTCCGGGCGGCAGAGCGATTTCTATTTTGACGGCAAGCAGACCACGCTGCATCCGGAAGGCGGCTACCTGACCGGCAAGCTCTTCTTCGAAGCGATCCGCGACGTCGAGGGTGTCGAAGGGGTAGGGGGGCTCACCCTGGGCGCCGACCCGATCGCCACCGCCACCTCCGTGGTAAGTTTTCTGGAAGGCAAGCCGATTCCCGGCTTCATCATCAGGAAGGAGCCCAAGGGGCACGGCACCGGCGCCTGGCTGGAAGGCAGGAAGAACCTGAAACCCGGTTCCCGCGTCGTGATCGTCGAGGACGTGGTGACCAGCGGCGGTTCCTCCATCAAGGCGATCAAGCGTGCCGAGGAAGAGGGCTTGGTGGTACTGGGCGTCGTGACCCTGGTGGATCGCGAAGAAGGCGGTCGCGAGAACATCGAGAAAGAAGGCTACTGGATGAAGGCCATCTTCACCAAGGCCCAGATCCTCGCCTAGGCTGTTTGCTTTCAGGTAACGGAAGGCGGCAAAGAGATATTTGCCGCCTTCTTTATTTCCAGAACAACTCAGCTAGCAAGCAGGAGTTCCAGGTGACTCTGCGGCACTGAGTTCTTCTTCAGGTCTTTATGGATACAACGGTACTTCAATATTGCGAACTGCTTGAACAGGTCGACCGCTGGTTTGCCCGCTGCATGGAAACCTACCCCGACAAAATTTCCTGTCAGAGCGGTTGCTCTTCGTGCTGCCGTTCGCTCTTCGACATTACGCTTCTGGACGCCTACTTCCTGAAGCTCGGCCTCGATGCCTTGCCGGAGCAGGCTCGTGAAAAGGTGCTGCAAAAGTGCCGGGAGCGTCTGCGTCTGATGCGGGAACAATGGCCGGAGTTCGGCCACCCCTACGTGCTCAACTACCGCCCGGAAGAGGAGTGGGAAGACCTCATGCCGGACGACGACGAGACTCCCTGTGTGCTCTTGGGCGAGGACGGCCGCTGCCTGGTGTACGCCAACCGCCCGATGACCTGCCGCCTGCACGGCATACCCCTTCTCGACACCGATGGCGAGGTGATGCACGACGAGTGGTGCACCCTCAACTTCGTCGGCGAGGACCCGCTGGTGCTGGAAGGACTGCGGGCGCCGTTCGACGAGATGATCCGCCGGGAAGTGGCGCTGGTCAGGGACTTCACCGGCAAACTCGCCGGCAAAAGGGCCAGCGAACTGGACACCTTCATCCCCACCGCACTGCTCGTTGATTTCGACGGTTGCGACTGGGAAAGCTGGCTGCGCGATTTCAAACCTTCGGATCAACCCGAATAAAGGACCGTTTCCATGGCACTTCCTTCCACCATCTATCGCGCATCCGTGCAACTCTCCGACCTCGACCGCCAGGTCTACGAGGAACTGCAAACCACTGTGGCGAAGCATCCGTCCGAGACCGAGGAGCGTCTGGTGGCGCGCCTTCTGGCCTATGCCCTTTGCTACAAGGAAGGTCTCGTTTTCACCAAGGGGGTCGGTTCCGGTGACGAGCCCGACCTCTGGGTGATCGGACCCGACGGCAGGGTGACGGACTGGATCGAAGTGGGACTGCCGGACCCGGAGCGTCTGGTGAAGTCCTGCCGCCACGTCGAGCGCGCCGTCCTCTTCGCTTTCGGCCAGGGACAGGGGCAGAGCCGCTGGCTCACCCAGCACCTGGGCAAGCTTTCTTCCTGCCAGAACCTGACCATCATAAGTCTCGATGCCAAATTCCTGGGAGAACTGGTCGGCAACCTGCAGCGGGCCATCAACTGGTCGGTGACGGTTACTGAAGGAGCGATCTACCTGACTGCGGGCGATCTTTCTCTGGAAACCACGCCTGAACTGTTGAGCGGGCCGGCCTTGTCGTAGACGCTCATCTCTCGGTCGGCATAGCACGCAACCTTAGCGCAGGAAACGTGGCGGCGGCTTTATCCGCAACTGACTCAAGGTGGGGCCGGACGAAACAGTTCCGACTAAAGCCGCTCTCGAAGAAGCTTCCTGCTCCTGCACTTTCTTCTCGTTCTAGATGAGATCTGATTCTTTCGGATTGCTTTGTTTGGGAAGGACGATTGGTGTGGAGGGTGGTTTTCAGAAGATGAAATTAAGAAAATAGGCACAAAAAAAGCCCCGGATTTCTCCGGAGCTTTCTGATAAAGTTCTACGCTATAATTAAACCCTGGTTACGTTGGCAGCCTGAAGGCCTTTGGGGCCTTTGACGATTTCGAACGTAACGCTGTCGCCTTCAGTCAGGGACTTGAAGCCGTCGCCGGTGATAGCGGAAAAATGTACGAATACGTCCTCGCCATTTTCCTGCTCAAGAAAGCCAAACCCCTTGCTGTCGTTAAACCATTTCACAGTTCCGTTTACCATTTACTTACTTCTCCCATATTGCTTCTTAAGTTTTTATCCGGGAACATCCACGGACGCGCCACCTTAGCAGCTTTCTTGTGAGCATGTCAATCTTATAATTTTAAAATTCGATTAAAAAAGGGCCGCTTCGGTACTCTGGTTGCATTGCAACCCGGCTGCTATTGACTTGCCGGGGAGGGTGTAGTAGCGTGATTTTGCTGTCTAGCCCGCCCTGAAAGCCGCATGCAAAAGGAGTAGTGAGTGAAAATCTGGATCGATGCCGATGCCTGTCCGCGGGTCATCAAGGAGATCATATTCCGGGCGTCAGAGCGTCTTAAGGTGCCGGTGTGTCTGGTGGCAAACAACGATCTTTCCAGGGCCCACACCAAGCTGGTGAGCTCGGTAAAAGTGCAAAACGGTTTCGACGTTGCCGACGATTACATCGCAGAGCATGTCGAGACGCCCGACCTGGTGATCACGGCGGACATCCCGCTTGCCGCGCGCGTCGTGGAAAAAGGTGCTGTGGCACTCGACCCGCGAGGCGAACTGTACACCGAGGAAAATGTCAGTGAGCGCCTCTCGATGCGTAACCTGATGCAGGACCTCCGAAACGACGGCATGCTGCTCGGGGGACCGGCCCAGTTCAGTCTTACCGACCGCCAACGTTTCGCTTCGTCTCTCGACCGGCTGCTGACCAAGATGGTGCGCGGCAGTCGCTAGGCGCCCCCGGTTCTCCACTATTTCGCCTGTTCCATCCCCATCCTGCCGACAATCTGGTCGATGCAACGCTGGACCTCCGTCCGAGCGTTGATCCTGTCGCGCCATTCGGAAGGCAAGGCGGCCGTTCCGTGCAGGGCGCCGAGCCAGGTCCCGATCATTGCGCAGCGAGCCGCGCTGTCGCCCCCGGCGTTGGCCGACTCCAGCATGGCCCGACGCGGGTCGTCCTGGAACTTCAATGCTGCGTGCAGGGCGGCCGGGAAGCTGCCCTTGAGGGGGCAGGACTGCCCGAACTCCAGTGTCGCCTCGCGTACCCCGCGATTCACCTGGCTTAAGACCGTCTGCGCTGCCGCAGTAATCTCCCGGCCGTATTCCGGTTCCTCCCTGACCGATCCCGCTCCCACGCGTATGGCATCCTCGAGCCCGCTTTTCGACAGCAGCGCCTTCAGGATCAGGGCGTGGCATTTCATGTAGACCACGGCCCTTGAGTTGTTCTGGCAGACGAGTGTTGCGCTTTGCACCGCTCGCAGCAGGTCGTTGTCCTGGTAATGAGCCACCACCACGGGGGCCAGACGTGTTGCGGTTGCCGGCTGGTCGTCGTCGGCGCCTCCCTGGAAGTGGTAGGGGTTGTCGGGGTATTTCTCGGCAAAGGGACGATAGTTTTCCAGCATCCCCTGGGTGGCATGGTCGCGGTAGCCGCCGTATTCCTTGGAGGAAAAAAGCGCGACGAAGCGCGGGCCGAAATCCAGTGGCGAGAATCGGCCCAGCTCGGCTACCGATTGCAGCAGGAGCAAGGCGGCGTCGCCGTAGTGGGTGAAGTCGCCGGGGTGCTTGCCGGTGTGGTAGTGGCCTTCAGCCGGAGCCTCGAACCCTTGAACGCCACCCGGAAATTTCCGGTCCAGTTCGCTCAGGTCGTAGATCCAGTGGGAACCGAGGCACAGGGCATCGCCGACGAACTGTCCCCACATCGCCCCCTTGCAGCGCTCCGAAAAATCAGGCGTAACCCGTTTTCCCTGTTCCATAAGTACCCTCGCTGTTGAGGCAGAGTCTCCCGATGGGAACCTCATGCCTGGATGCGGCTGCCATCAGCCGGCACGACCTCTACCCGTATAGCATAAATCGGCGCTGCGGCAAGGAGTCGAACCGAACTCTTCCGGTGCAGAACGGAGGTATGCTGCAGCCAATTATTTTAAGCTCATAGAATTATCTCTTTGTACCAAAACCTCGCGGCGTGATAATATCGAAAATTAAAAGTCACATTCAAACTGTGGCAGGTGTAGACAATGAGAAGCGGATTCCAGCAAAAGCTCCCCGAAGAGATAGAACTCGACCAGAAATGTGCCGAGTTGGCGTCTCTGCGTGCCCAACATGAGACAGCGCGGGCCGCTTTTCAGAAAGTGCGCGACGAGATCGCACAGTTTGAAAAAAAGTACGACCAGACCCTTGGCAGACGTCTTGCCGAACTGGAGAGGCTCGAAGAGGAAATCTTCCGTCTGACTGGTTACTCGACCGGCGAAAGTTCCTTCCAGTCTCAGAGTTCCGACGACGAGGATGAGGGGGAAACCTTCAAGGCGGGCGGGCGTAGCGGCAGCAGTTCGAGCAGCGAGCCCTTCACCAAGGCCAGGAGGGCGGACGACCGGGAAATCAAGGCCCTGTACCGCGAGGTTGCCAAGGCTATCCATCCCGATCTGGCCAACTCCGGGGCAGAAGAAGTGGCCCGTCACGAGTTGATGGCGCAGGCCAACCGTGCTTATGCACAGCAGGACCGTCGTGCCCTGCAGGAAATCCTGCGCAAGTGGCGTCCCGCCCCTTCGGTGCGGCAGGAGCCTCTTGATATCGCCAACGAACTGGTCCGGGTGATTCGCCTGATCGCCCAGGAGCGCAAAGACATTCAGTCTATGCAGGCGAAGACCCAAGAACTGAAAGAGAGCTACGTCTGCCGGTTCAAATTGAGGGTGGACGCAGGTCTTTCCCAAGGTGTCGATCTCTTTGCCGAGATGATAGCCGCGGCAGACCTGAACATCGCCCGTGCGCGCAGGCGGCTGGCTGCATTAAAGGGCGACCGTCCCCGGGCGGCTGCAGCGAAAACCACCCGGCAGCGGCGCGAGATCTGCTTTCCAACCGACGACTTCATCGCCACTCTCTACCTGAGGGACCGCAACTCGCTCAACTTCAGCCAATGGAGAAAAGTCGGCCCAGCCCGTGGCTGCCTGGAGATCGATGCCGATCAGGCGGTGCGTCTGGACGTGAAGGTCGATTCCGCTGTCAAGCTCTCCCAGATGCGCAATCTGAAGCCCGACGACCTGCAGTCGCTGTTTCTCTACGAGGTCGATGACAACGACCTTGAGAGCATCACCCATCTCACCGGGCTCGAAGAACTCTACCTTTCCGGCCCCGGCCTGACCGATGCGGCACTGAGCGGGATCGCCTCGCTCACCAACCTCCAGCGCATCTACCTGTACCAGACGGTGATCACCGACCGCGGACTGGCGCACCTGCACCGGCTTCCCGCCCTCAAGGGGCTCACCAGCAGCGGCAACAGCATAACCGACGAGGGGCTCGCCATCTTTCAGAAGGCGATACCCGGAGTGAAGACTGTGAGCTTCCCGTGGAGGTACAGCCGCTAGCGTTTGGCTTTCGTCGGTGGTAAAAGACAATCGAATGTAAAGAAGCCCAGGGAATGCTCCCTGGGCTTCTTTTGTTGCGCGCTATGTGGGCTTCACGCCATCCCCACCCGGAGCATTGGATGGAAGCGGTTAGCTGTTGAGGTTGCGCTCCAGGTCGGCGATCAGATCGTCCGGGTCCTCGAGGCCGACCGAGAGGCGCACCAGGGTGTCCTTGATGCCGCGCGACTCGCGTTCCGCCGGCGGCATGGCTGCGTGTGACATCTTGGCGGGGTAGGAGAGGATGCTCTCCACGCCACCCAGGCTCACCGCAAACGCCGCCAGTTTCACCCCCTCCAGTAGCCGCCGGGTATGAGCCGCGCTGCTGAGTTCAAAGGAGAGTACCGCTCCCGGCCCGCTTGCCTGGCGCCGGTGCGTCTCATACCCCGGATGCTCGGGGAGGCCGGGATAGTACACCTTCTCGACTTCAGGCTGGGCTTTCAGCCACTCGACGATCTTCCGGGCGCTCGCCTGGCTCTCCTCCATCCTCACCTTCAGCGTCTTTAAACCCCTCAAGACCAGCCAGCAATCCTGCGGCCCGAGCACCGCGCCGAACGCGTTCTGGACGAAGCGCAGCCTCTGGCCCAGTTCCGCCGTTGCCGTCACGGCAAAGCCGCAGATCACGTCGGAGTGGCCGTTTAAGAACTTGGTGCCGCTGTGCAGCACGATGTCGCAACCAAGCTCCAGGGGGCGTTGCAGGTACGGGGTCATGAAGGTGTTATCCACGATGGTGAGCAGGCCGTGCTGTTTGGCCAGAGCCGCGGCGCCGGAGAGGTTGCTGATTTTGATGAGCGGGTTGGACGGCGTTTCCAGGTAGATCGCCTTGCTGTTGGGTCGGATGGCGGCGGCGATGTCGTCCAGACTGGTGGCGTCCACGAAGCTTACTTCCAGTCCCCAACCGCTGAACAGTGTGGAGAGTACGCGGAAGGTCCCGCCATAGACGTCCTCGCATACCACCAGGTGGTCGCCCGGCCTGAAGATGAGGAAGGTCGAGGCGATGGCCGCCATGCCCGATGCGAAGGCGAGCCCTGTCGTCCCGCGCTCCAGGCCCGCCATGGCCTCTTCCAGTGCGTCCCGGGTGGGGTTGCCGGAGCGGGCGTAGTCGTACCGGCCGAAATGGTCGAAGGAGTGCTGGGCGAAGGTGGAACTCAGGTAGAGCGGGTGGCTCAGGGAACCGTGCTCCGGGTCGATGGGGTTCCCCCCGTGGATCAGTTCGGTGGCGAATTTCATGCTTCGTCTCCTTCTTCGAAGGCCTGCGCCAGGTCGGCGACCAGGTCGTCCTTGTCTTCGATGCCCACCGAAAGGCGCAGCAGCAGGTTGTTGATGCCGAGCCGTTCCAGCGTCTCAGGTTCGATGTCGGCGTGGGTCTGTACCTGAGGGAAGGTGATCAGGCTCTCCACGCCGCCCAGGCTCTCGGCGAACGAGATGAGCCGCGTCTTCAAGAGAAGCCGGTTCACCAGGTGCGGCTGGGTCACCTCGAAGGCGATCATGGCGCCGAATCCCTTGCCGCGTGCCGCCATCAGCGCATGCCCCGGGTGATCGGCGAGGCCGGGGTAGTAGACCTTGCCGACCTGGGGATGCTCCGTAAGCCAGGTGGCGATGGCGAGGGCGTTCTCCTGCTGGCGCTCCAGGCGCACGGTGAGCGTCTTCATCCCGCGTATGGTGAGCCAGGAGTCCTGGGGACCCAAGACTGCTCCCGCACCGTTTTGATGGAAGTAGACCCGCTCGGCCAGCGCCGGATCCTTGACGGCGACGAGCCCGCACACCGTGTCGTTATGGCCGGCCAGGTACTTGCTGCCGCTGTAGATGCTGATGTCCGCGCCCAGATCGAGCGGGCGCAAAAGGTACGGCGTGAGGAAGGTGTTGTCGACGATGCACAGGAGTCCCTTGTCGCGACAGATGCCGGCCAGCGCCTCGATATCGGCGACCTTGAGGAGCGGGTTGGTGAGCGACTCCACGAAAAGGGCGCGCGTGTTCGGGCGGATCGCCTGCCGCACCTGTTCCTGGTCGCTCGTGTCGACATAGCTGAAGCTCAGGCCGAACTGCTGGAAGAGCTTTTCGAAAAGCCGGTAGCTGCCGCCGTAGAGGTCCTCCGTCACGATCAGGTGGTCGCCCTGGCTGAACAGGAACAGGAGGCTCGTGATGGCGGCCATGCCCGAAGCGTAGGCGAAGCCGCGACAGCCGCCCTCCAGCAGGGCCATCCCTTCCTCAAGGGCCTGACGGGTCGGGTTGCCCGACCTGCTGTAGTCGTACCCGGTGCTCTGCCCAAGGCCGGGATGACGGAAGGTGGCGGTCTGGTAGATCGGTACGGTGACCGCTCCGGTCCTCGTCTCGCGGTCCAGGCCTACGTGTGCTGCTTGCGTTGCGATGTTCATCGGCTACCTCCAAAAAAGGAAAGTCCCCATCCGGGGCCGGAAGGGGACTTTGAGTATGGTGTCCGCGCTTCCTTATCTACCGAAACGTTGCCGTTTCGCAGGAATTGGCACCTTCCCCTGCGGGAGGTTGCCGCGATGTCATAGGGCCTGTCCCTCGATCGCTCTCGATAAGTCGTGCTATTCAATTGGTTCGTGCTGGACCATTAATACTGAATGGCACCATTCCTGTCAACTATAATATATCTCATTTTTACAACCGATCTGGTGGAAAACATATTCGCTCCTTTGAATGAATTCCTGCACGTTTAGCTGTCGGCGCCAGGCCGCTGCGGCCCGGGCAGTTGTACGCAGTTTACAGCTGAAAACTGCACCGAAACGTTACCTTAGCTGCGTTCGGGCGTTATCGCTTGGCCAGTGATGCTATTCATGCGCGACACCTCTAATAAAGACAGAGATAGCCGCTTTGCATCCGGCAATCGCAATGGTTGTTAGCCTGATAGCTACTGGTCCCGCCTGTTCTTAGGAGGTTGAGTTAAGCTTCTGAAAGGTACGGCGTAGGTTGAGAACATGGCTGTTTCGTGCACTGGTCGTCATAGCTAAAACCATGGGAACTTTTCACGTTTACTCGCAGCTGGGCTCCCCAGAACATGCCCGGCCGAGAAGTTGGCTGTGATGGTATAGCTTGCCCCTGCGACAGGTATTCGGTGACGTGACACTTTCAAAATTCCCTTTATTGATTTTTTACAAACACATGCAATTTATACCATTGACAATGGTTTCAAATCTGTCAATATAATCCATATATTTAATTTTGGGACCGGAGGATCAACCAATGGCAACGTTAGTGGAAATCGCGGCTCAGATCGTAGCATCACATGCGTCGAGTACTCCGATGACTTCAGACCAGCTTATATTTGAAATCGGGAAAGTGCACAACGCGCTGAAGAACCTGGAAGCTGGTCAAAGTGTCGAGGGCGTCGAAGAGGCAAAACCTTCAGTATCAGTAAAAGATGCCTTCAAAAAAGGAGAGGTCGTCTGCATGGTATGCGGCAAGGGGGGCTTTAAGACCCTGGCCCGCCACCTGAGCACGGCCCACGGTCTCAAGCCCGGCGAATACAAGAAGCAGTTCGGCATCCCGAGCAAGCAGGCCCTCTCGGCCAAGAACTACTCCGAGGCCCGCAGGAAAATGGCCCAGGATCGCGGTCTGGCCGACAATCTGGCCAAGGCGCGCGAAGTCCGCATGGCCAACATAGAAGCCAAAAAGGCCGCTCCGGGTAAGTCTGCCAAGCCGGCCAAGGCAGCCAAACCGGCCAAGCCTGTCAAGGCTGCGGCTGAGACCAAGGCGCCCAGGGCCCCCAAGGCAGTAAAGGCTCCTAAAGCAGCCAAGCAGAAAGCCGCCAAGGCTAAAACTGCGTAACCGCCTCCCATAAGCACCTGCAGAAAAGCCGCCCTGTTTCCGGGGCGGCTTTTTTATTTTCTGAATGCGACCGATGCTTGCGGTGGCTGGCTCCGCAGGCTGCCGCGTGAGGACTATTCGTCGCGCTTTTTCACGATGATCTCTTTCAGGGTCAAGTCGAGGTCCTGCAGGGAGTATGGCTTCGACACGATGCCGGCAAAGCCGTACTCCCTGAAGTTTGCCATGACCGGATCCTCGGAATAGCCGCTCGAGGCGATGGCCACGGCAGTCGGGTCCAGTTCCATAAGTTTTTTAATCGCTTCTTTGCCGCCCATTGCCCCGGGGACGGTCAGGTCCATGATGACCGCGTCGAACCGGCCGGCTGCCTCAAGTTCCGCCTGATAACATTCCAGCATCGCCTCACCGTCGCAGACCACGACCGGCTGATAACCGAACATGGTGAGCGCGGCCGCAGCCATCTCCCTGATGGCATCCTCATCGTCCATCAAGAGGATCTTGCCGCCAGACCCCTCCTTTACCGTTTCTACCGGCGCCTCGACGGGCGCGTCCGGGCAGGACGTCCCTTCCTGGGCGGGGAGGGTGATGGCGAAGGTCGTCCCGTGCCCCTGGCGCGAGAAGACCCGGATCACACCGTCGTGGTTCTTGATGATGGCATAGACCGTGGCGAGCCCGAGTCCGTTGCCGGTCGCCTTGGTCGAGAAGTAGGGATCGTAGATGCGGCTTAGGTCTTCCTCGCTGATGCCGGTGCCGGTGTCCTTGAAGGTGATCCTGATCCGCCTCTCGCCGACGTCCTCGTCGAGGGTGAGGACGTTTTCTGCCCTGATCAGTATGGAACCGCCTTCGGGCATGGCCTGGTCGGCGTTGATGACGAGGTTGCTGATCACCTGGCTCATCTGTCCGGTGTCGATCTCGGCGCACCACAGGTCGGGCGCGATGTCGAAGTCGCAGCGCACGTTGGATCCCCGCAGGGCGAAGATGGCGGAGTCGATCAGCACCTGGGCGATCGAGGTGAGCTTCTTGACCGGCGCACCTCCCTTGGAGAAGGTGAGCAGTTGCTGGGTGAGCGCCTTGGACTGTTCCGCCCCCTTGCGCGCACGTTCAAGGAAGACTGCTGCCTGCTGGTTCTCCCCGAGATGCGCCTCGGATAGGGCGATGTTCCCCATGATGCCGGTCAGCAGGTTGTTGAAGTCGTGGGCTATGCCGCCTGCCAGGATGCCGAGCGATTCCAACTTGCGCGCCTTGAAGAGTTCTTCCTCGATCTCGCGCCGTTCGGTGATGTCGCTGAATACCAGGACCACCCCGGGGATCCGCTTTTCACGGTCGAAGATGGGGGCGGTCTTGCTCACGATGCTGCGCTCGCTGCCGTCCCGGGAGACCAACAGGCCAGGGCCGGACTGCTCGATCACCTCGTCGATGCCCAGCGCGTGGGCGATGCAGTTCTCTCTGGGGGCACGCGTGCGCTCGTCGAGGACGCGGAAGACCTGGTCCAGCGGCAGGCCGGTAGCCTCTTCCTGCCGCAACCCGCAGAGCTCTTCCGCCGCGCGGTTGATGAGGACCACGCGCCCCTCCGTATCGACCGTGATGACCCCGTCGCCGATGGAGCGCAGTGTCACGGCCAGGCGCTCCTTTTCGCGCTGCAGTGCGTTTTGGGAGGCTTTGAGCTCGGTGACGTCGGCGATGCAGCCCACCAGTGCCCGGAGCGTGCCGTCGGCGTTTTCCAGACGACGGCCGGAAAGGTAGCCCCAGAAGTCGCTGCCGTCGTGCCGCAGATAGTGACGCTCGACGGTGACCGAGCCGACTTCCCCTGCCATAAGCTGGGCCGCAAGGTTTGCCCCCTCGGGCTGGTCCGTGGGGTGCAGCCAGGAAACATAGTGGGTCCCAAGCAGTCCCGGGAGGTCCACGCCCAGCATCTCGGCCATGCGTCGGTTGGCGAAGCTGATGGTGCCGTCCGGTGCCATCAGCACGATGCCGGCCTGGGAGGCTTCGAATATGACGCTCAGGCGCTCCTCGCTCTCCTTAAGTGCTCGCTCCACCCGGGTGCGCTGCGAGATGTCCTCGCAAACGCCGAGTACGCCCACCACGCAGCCACCGTCGCCATGCAGCGGGGTCTTTGTCGTGTCGAGGACGATCAAGGTACCGTCCGTCTGCTGCTGCAATTCAGGGATGTGGTACCTGGCCTGGTCCAGCCGCATGACATCGCGGTCGTCGTGCCGGTAGGCCTCGGTCTCCTCCGGCCGCCAGGGCAGGTCGTAATCGGTCTTGCCTACGACGTCGGCAGGGGAGGCGAGGCCTGCCAGTCGGGCGAACTGCTCGTTGCACCCGGCGTAGACCAGGTCGGTGTCTTTCCAGAAGATGGTCTGGGGAACGGCGTTGATCACCAGGGAAAGCATCTTCTCGCGCTGGCGCAGCGCCTCTTCGACCCGCTGGTGCTTGGCTATCTCGTCTTCCAGCATGGTCGCTTGCAGTTGCAGTTCCTCCTGCACCGTCGTCTGCTCGGTCAGGTCCAATATCACGCCCACCGCACCCTGGCTGGAACCGGCCTCATCGTGCAGCCTGGCCTCGCTAAAAAAGAGAGTCGCATGGCCGCCACCTGCCCGTTGCACGACGTCGAGGCGCCCCTGTTTTTCCTGCAGCTGGCGCGGCCACAGTTCGGTCAGGACGGCGAGGCTGGCGGTTTCCTTGGTAGGCAGCTGGCGGGTGCTGCAGCCGATGATGCTTTCTTTGCCAAGGCACAAAAAGGCGGCAAAAGAGTCGTTGCAATGGGTATAGATGCCGGATGAGTTCTTCAGGTAGACGGGATGGGGCATCGCGTCGAGGGTCGCGTTCAACAGCTGGGTGCTGTTATGCCGCGGGTCGACCGCTGTCGACAGCGCCGACTGTTGGAGCAGAAACAGGTAACCCGAGGTTGCGCCGCCACCGTCGAGCGTGGCGGTGACCGCGAGATCGAGGGCGACGGTCGAGCCGTCCTTCCTGGTGAGGAACCGGGTGCCGGTCCAGGTGCCGTGACAGCTGGCGGCCTTGAAGATGCACGAAAAGCCGTCTCCCGAAGCGCCTGCCGGGGGTTTTTCCATTGCGGGCGTGCCGGTGATTTCCTGGGTCGCGTCAAACAGGGTCTGGACGCTGCACCCCAGGAGTTCAGCCGCACGGTAGCCTGAGGTGTGCTCGGCGCCTCCGTTGCACAGCGTAATGCTGCCGTGCAGGTCGCTGGCAATGACCGAGAGTTCGGTGTTGGAGTGGCCTCGTTTCGGCATGATTCCTCTTGCCGCGCTGCCGTCTGATTCGGGCACTCGGAGCTGCCGGTTCTCACTATGGGTGCCGTCTGGGCAGTGCCGCATAACCCTCCTCGCAAGGTGTTCGAATCCCACGTTCCCAACGGTCCTGCTGCCGGGCGTGCGGGAAAAGTTGTCTTTGTCGTATCGGCGTAGCTTACGAAAACTGAAGTGAGAAAAAGGAGTGGGAAGGGCGAGTAACAGTTGTTTGGGGCGGGCTGACAGGAGGTTAGCGAGGAGATGCTGAAAGAAAGACAGGCGACGGGTGAGTCCCGTCGCCTGTCTGCTTTGGTTATCCGTGCTTATGAGTATAGGAAAAATGCTGTCGGTGTATCGTGGACGGATCCGACCTCTGTGCCTGCGCAGTGGTTAGAGAAACCCGAGGAAAACGAGGACAAGAAACAGTGCATAGAAAAATCCGCCGGCAAGCAGCGTTCCCGGTGTCAGTGACTTCTTGATCCGCAACTGTGTGTAGGCGAGGCCGATTGAGGCATAGGTCAAGAATACCGTGACAAAGGCCGCATGGTTGAGCTGCCACGGGGTCATCATGATGCCGATGGCGGTTATCACGGAGCTCTGAAACACCATCGCCCCGGTGATGTTGCCGATGGCGAGCGTGTCCTTTCCCTTGTTGATCCAGATGACGGAGTTGAATTTCTCCGGAAGCTCGGTAGCGATGGGGGCGATGATCATCGACAGGATGAACGGCGAAATCCCCATCTGCAGCGAGAGGATCTGCACCTTTTCCACGAAGATGTAGGAACCCCAGACGATGAGGAACAGCGAGCTCATCACCTGGAACAGGATCATTGCGAAATGCGGGTCGTGCGACTTGGGCGCGAAGTAGCAGGGGTCGAGGTCGGACTCCTCGACGACGTGGTTCTGGGTTCCCTTGATCGTTTTGAGCGCATAGGCGCCGTAGCACATGAAGAGGGTCATGGCGATGAAGACGCGCAGCACCGGATGGTGCAGGAAGGTGCAGACGATGGCGAGCGAGTAGAGCGTGAGGAAATATTCCATGTCGCGGCGCATCACCACCGGGTCGACGCGCAGGTACGGGTAGTCGGCCCGCTTGCCGCGGTTGGCGATGACCGCCACGCCGCTTATAAAGAGCGCCAGCGTGCCCAGCATGAAGGGGGCGCCGATGATGGCTCCCACGCCGATGCTGTGGCCGGCTTCGGGAGAGCCGAATAGAATGGCTATGATCGGGACCAGGGTCTCCGGAAGTGCGGTGCCGATGGCGGCGAATATGCTCCCGACGGCCCCGTCGGAGAGGTTCATCTTCTTGCCGAACCACTCAAGGCCGTTGGTGAAGACGGTGGCACCCACGAGGATGATGGCGAGCGCCAGGAGAAGCATCAGGATGTTGCCCATGAAAAGTCCCTTCAGTATTCAATGAAATTAGCAAACTGCCGGCTGCGCTTCGCGCGGGTCAGGGGGGGCATTGGGCGCACATCGACTTGAAGAGGTTGGTGCTGAGGTAGCGGTCGCCGCGGTCCGGGACAATTACCACGATGTACCCCGAGGTGAGATCCCTTGCCAGCCGGAGCGCCCCGGCCATGGCGGCGCCGCCGGACATCCCGCAGAAGATGCCTTCCTTCACCGCCAACAGTCGGGCCGTCTCGAATGCTTCGTCGTCCTCGACCACCAGCTTGGCATGGAAGGCCTGCGGGTCGTAGATGGCCGGCACGATCGCTTCCTGCATGTTCTTGAGTCCCTGGATCTTGTGACCCAACACCGGTTCTATCGCCACGACCTGTACCTTGGGAGCGGTCTCCCTGAAAAAGCGGGACAACCCCATGACGGTGCCGCTGGTTCCGACGCCCGCCACTACGTGGGTGACCTGGCCGTCGGACTGGCGCCAGATCTCGGGGGCGGTGGTCTCGTAGTGCGCCAGCACGTTGTTCGGGTTCGAGTACTGGTTGGGCATGTAGTAGCGCGCGGGATCTTCGGCCAGTATCTTGTGGGCCAGCCGAATCGCCCCGTCGGTAGCCTCGCAGCCCGGCGAGAGCACGATTTCCGCGCCGTAGGCCTCGAGGACGCTGCGCCGCTCCACACTGACGCAGGCGGGCATGACCAGCTTGATGCGGTAGCCTCTGGCTGCGGCGATCATGGCGAGAGCTATGCCGGTGTTACCCGAGGTCGGCTCCAGGATCACCTTGTCGTGGGTAAGTTCGCCGCTTGCCTCGGCGGCGAGGATCATCTGGCGGGCCGGGCGGTCCTTCACCGATCCGCCGGGGTTGTTGCCCTCGAGCTTTGCCATGATGCGTACGGCGGGGTTGTGGCGGAGGGTGCCGATTTCCACGATCGGCGTCGAGCCGATGGCCTCAAGCAGGCTGTGAGCTTTCATGTGCGCCTCGTCATCTGAGAGTAAAAAGCCTTACTATATAATCCCTGTGACCCCGAAAGGTCAAGGTTGTTGAGCCGGTGGTCGGCTTTTTGGTGGGCCGCGGCGGGTCTGCTGGCTCATGAAAGTAATCGGCTCCGGAAACAACAACGGCCGGGTCAATGACCCAGCCGTTGTGGAAAATACTGCTGTTATCCGATACTCAGTTAGCGGTCCCTGCGCTCGCCGCCGTGGTCGTCACGACCTTCATGGCCGCGCTGCTCATGGCGCTCCCGGCCCTGTCCTTGGCCCCTCATGTCGCGGTGCTCTTCGCCCCTGCCTCTCTCCGCATGGTCCGGGCGGTAGTAACGGCCCCGGTAGTGGTCTCGGTCGTGCGAATATACGCGGTATTCCCGTTCGCGGTACTCGCGGATCTTGCTGATCTTGTACCTGCGCAAGCCCGGAGGTAGTTCGCGATGCCGCACCTGGACCCAGTCGCCGCCGTAACGCGAGGTACGGTACCAGCCGCCGCCGCGGTAGATGTAGTAGACTCCCGAGACGTAGAACATGTCGTACGGCACCCCTACCGCGACGCCGTAGCCCAGTTCCGGCGGATAGAGGAAGGAGGGAGGCTGCGCGATGACTACGGGCGGTCCGCCGACATTGATGCTGAAGGAGAAATCGTTCGCCTGTGCCATAGATGCTGTCTGTAACAGGACCATCGCTGCTGCAATTGCCAATAGTTTTTTCATAGTACCTCCGTGACAGATGATTGTCGTTCCGCTGGATGGAGCAACGGGTTGTTGCTCTTGCTATTGTACCCAATCGTTGACTGAATGCCAACGTGGGCTGAAACATCGACTGCTTGGTGTTCTGGCTTCGGCTGTGAGCCTGAGCCAGGGATTAAATCCTTCAGTAAATGGTGCACTGTCAGGCTGAGTCTTAAACTTATCCGAAGCTTCAAACTTGTGGGTACTATGAGTCAGGTCTATGGAAGGAATACGGAGGAATTGAGGAAGAACGGTGGAAATGGCTTTCTTGTGCCGTGCGTTCTGAGGAAAGTGTAACGCTCTGGCTGGCGCTCGGGTTGGACTGAGTGGGGCGCTTGAGTTGTGCGGTGCGTGATGCTGCGGTGTTTGCCTTTGGGGGAACCCTTCTGCAGTCATCCTTTAGCAGGGGGCGCGGGCCAAGGCTGGCACGGGATAGTTCTCAAGGCCGAGCAGGCTGCGCCGCCCTTGCCCTGACCCCGGCTTGTGAGCATCATGCCGGAATAAAATGCGAGCGGGATGCAACGAACTATCTGCCCCGGCCACGCTCGTATCCGCGCTCTTCGTAGTCGCCGTGCCGATGATGGTGGCCACCGTAATAGCCGTCATCGTCGTACCATCCAGGATAGATGAGGCAACCTGACAGCAGGGATGTGGTTGCCAGCACAGCAAGCGATAGTATCAGAGTCCTTTTCATGACATGCTCCGTTTCCGGCTTCGGCTGCTTTCCCGCAGCTTGGCAACCGGGACCCAGGTTCGCGGCAGGTCGCTCCCGCCGCACATGAAACTGTGTCTTCTTTGCCGTTTATTTTCTCAGAAAGGGGCCTTCCTGGCAAGGATTCCGGTGGGCTCGCTGCGGACTGAGACCGGTGAGGAACTGTTTTCTGTCGGAGGGATTGGTTTCCGGACCGGTTTCATTGGCCGCCCTGCTCTCGCCACTCGACGGCACCGAAACGCGAGTCGCCGAGGAAGGTGTAGACAAGACTCACGGTTCCGTCGCTTTGGCGGGTACGGGGCAGGCTGCCATAGTGCGCATAGCGAAGCGATTCTACGAACTGGAGACCGATGGCGTGGCGCCCGTACACCCTCACGGTGAAACCGGTGGTGATCCTGGCTATCTGCTCGTATCCGTTGGAATTGTCGGAACCGGTGCCGCTTACATAGTAGCCTCGTCCGATGGTTTCGATTGCGGCACGGTCTGCGAGCAAAAGGCGCAGTGCGAGGAGGACCTGTGGCGTCAGGCCGTAATGATAGTCGCGGTTTCCCTGTATGCTCGGCGTCTTTCCGGCCGCGCCGAAGCCGAGGCCCCCTAAGAGCGAACCCTGCAGCGCGATTCCCCGCCCCATCCAGTATTGGCCGGTGGTGCCCATCGAGAGCGCGGTGGTCGAGACGCGGAACGCGGTGGGGGAGAAGTAGTCGTATCCTCCATAAAGTCCCCAGATGCCGCGGTAGTTTTCGCCGGCATGGTAGTCGCGACCGTACAACAGCCCGCGCAAAAGCACGTAGCTTACCGGGTTGTTAGCCCGGGACAGCCCGCCCATCTGGAAATCGAAGTAGTCGAAGGGACGATGGTAGGTGTAGCCGGGTTTGCCCGGCAACCCGTAGGACATCTGAAAGTCGACAGTGGCATTTTGTTCCGAGTTGCCGCTCACACTGGCGCCCAGGCGCCCGCGCCAGAAGAGCGCAGGATGATGGCTTGGGAATATCGGCTTGAAACGTTCGCCAAAGGCCCAGCGGTTGAAGCCGGTAGGCGGTGAAATTAGCGCAGCTCCCACCTCGTGCAAGGTGTCGGGGCTTGGAGCTGCATCTTCCAGCACCAGGGACGACATGCGGAACAGGGCCTCTCCGAAAAGACTTCCTGCGTTGCCGGTCGTGATGAGGTCGTTGAGCGAGGGACGGCTATTTTCGCCCGCCATTTCCCACATGAAGCTCCCTGCATTGCTGTAGAGCAGAGACTGCCAGAAATTGAGCCCCGAGGACCTGGCGATGCCGTACATGGTGGCACCCTGGTAGGGATGGCCGATCTGATTCACGTTGAAGCGGTCCTGGTCATAGACCCAGTCCTGTTCCGTCAGATGATCCCAGGCCGTCGACAGATTCGTGTCGTAGGTCCTTCTGTCATCCCGGGTTTTCGAGTGCAGAAAGGTCCGGTCGTACAGGTTGAGCAGCACCAGGAAGGTAGGCACCTCGATAGCTGGGATCAGGTAGCTTTTTCCGGTTCCCGTCTCCCAGGAAAGCACTGGGGCTGGGGCAGGATCGTTCGGGGGCACGTCGACCGGCCGGGTGGCCTGTTCCGCGGTCACGGCAGCGTGACTCTGGCGCCGCCAGGTAAGCGGGGGCTCGCTGGTCGGGTCGCCTGTCCGGGGTACCATCGGTGCGGCTATCGCTGCAGTAGGCGCCTCGTTGCCGACATCCTCGCCTGCGGGTGTACTGTTTGTCACATGAGAATCGGCGGTGACAGCGGAAACAGGCGGCGTGGCAGAGTGCATCTGGAACGGTGCGGCTGGCGGCGGGGCAGGATGCGCGGTACCGGTAAGGGCTCCGCAAAGCAGGGTGAAGCAGATGAGCCTGGTCGGAATCCGCAGGACAGGTGTCGGGCGCATGCACTCTCCAAAAGGGCAACCGGGGTGGTTGGGGAAAAGCGTTTGTTTGGGCCGAAGTGCTCACTATCGACTGTTATGGAGTATGAGCGTGATTAACTGAAACTAACTATCGACATGAGCTTATCATAAAAAATGTTAATTTCCTTTTTACTGCTATCATTAGCCGAAAAAGGGAAGCCCCTGTTCGCGCCCGAAAAGCTAGTAATAACAATGGCGGGGGCAATAGTGATACACTGGCAGTAGCAACAGATGAGACGTTTGACTGGAGGAGCCGTTATGCACACGCTGATAGATCTCTTCAATACCTTCCCTGCGCTGGGGGACAAAACGGCCTTCGTTAACCGCACCGGTGTCAGGCGCGTAGTTACTTCATACAGCGCCTGCCACGATCTCTCCCTCAGAATGGCCAACCTGCTGGCGCAGCGCGGAGTGGCTCCCGGCGACCGGGTGCTGATCTGGGGACCTAACTCCTCCTGGTGGGCTATTGCCTACTGGGGAATCGTCGTGAGGGGCGCCATCGCGGTGCCGGTCGATTTCATGTCCGATCTGGCCCGTGCCGAGAACATCAGCCGTCTTACCGAGGCAAAGATCATTCTGCAGAGCAGGTTCAAGGCGGAGCGGATCACCGAGGGAAAAACCCTGCTATTGGAGGATCTGCAATACCTACTTGAGGACGTGGCGCCTGTAGCCGAGGTGGCCGCTCCCGCGCCGGAGGATACGGCCCAGCTCATCTACACCTCGGGCACCACCGGTAACCCGAAGGGCGTCATCCTGACCCACAAGAACCTGGTCACCAACATGGTCCAGATCAGTCAACAGGTGCCTATCATCACCCCTAAGTTCTGTTTTCTCTCCCTGCTGCCGCTTTCGCACATGTTCGAGCAGATGGGCGGCTTTTTCACCCCGCTCTATCGGAGTGCCTCGGTGGTGTATCTCGGTGCGCTCAAGCCGTCCGCGATCATGGAGGCGCTGAGCGAGGAGGACATCTACGTAATCATGTCGGTGCCGCGGCTCATGCAGTTGCTCAAGACGACCATCGAGCGCGAACTGGAGGAGAAGCATCTGTCCGCTGTATTCCGCAGCCTGGCGCAGTTCGCCAGTGGCCTGTCGAAAGAGACCCGGCGCTTGCTCTTTTACCCGGTACAAAGCAAGTTCGGCCGCAACTTCACCGTGTTCGTCTCGGGTGGTGCGCCGCTCGACCCGGAAGTCTTCAATTTCTGGAGCGACATGGGGTTTACCGTCTTGGAAGGGTACGGCCTCACCGAGACCTCGCCGGTGCTCTGCGTGAATACCTTCGAGCGCCAGGTGGCCGGAGCGGTTGGCCCGCCGTTGCCCGGGGTCGAGTTGAAGTTCGAGGGAAAAGAGCTGCTGGCGCGCGGCGACAACGTCTTCCCGGGCTACTACCAAAACGAAGAGGCGACTCGTGCCGCCTTTACCGACGACGGGTTTTTCCGGACCGGAGACCTGGGCGAAATTGGCCCGGATGGCTGGCTGGTCATCAAGGGCAGAGAGAAGGAACTTATCGTGACCGGCGCAGGGGTAAACGTCTATCCGGATGAACTGGAGGCGGTGCTGAACAAGGTCCGGGGCGTGAAGGAAGCCTGCGTGATCGGCATGGACCGGGGAGGCGGCGAGGAGGTGCATGCGGTGCTGCTGCTGGATGCCAGCGGCAGGGCGCCCGAGGAGATGGTCGGCGAGGCCAACAAGAGCCTCGACGCCATGCACCGGATCACCGGATACACCGTCTGGAAAGAACCGGAATTCCCGAAGACCACCACGCTCAAGATCAAGAAGTTCGCCGTCAAGGAGGCGATAAAAAAGGGAGCCGAAGATGGGGACGCCAAGGGTTCACGGGACAGCCTGGCGAACCTCCTTGCCAAGGTGACCGGGACCGGGGTCTCGCAGGTTCGCGAGGAGTCCCTGCTGGTGGCCGATCTCGGGCTCACCTCCATCGGCCGGCTGGAACTGGTCAACTACCTTGAGCAGGAGTTCCGGCTCGATATCGACGACGCCCAGATCGGTCCGCAGACCCGGGTCGCGGACCTGCGCCAGATCATCGCCAAACGGGAGAAACTGACCCGCCGCAGCCATTACCGTTTTTGGACCAACTCGCAGTTCGCGCGGGGAGTGCGCCGGTTCTGGGACACGGTGTTTCACTACCCTCTGTATCGCAGCTTCGCGACCCTTGAGGTGCATGGCTTGAGCGAACTGGAAGAGCTGAAAGGGCCGGTCTTCTTCGTGGCGAACCACCGGAGTTATTTCGATCAACCGTCGGTAATGTTTGCCCTGCCGCCCAAGCTTCGCTATAGTAGCGCGACCGCGGCCTGGGCCGAGTTCTTCTTCGGCGATTACCACGGGTTGGACTGGCTCTGGAGGCGTTTCACCTACGAGTACGGCTCGTTGCTGTTCAACCTGTTTCCCTTGCCGCAGCAGCAGGGATTTGCCGGCGCGTTCAAGTTCATGGGAAAACTGGCCGATTCCGGGATCAACATTTTGATCTTCCCGGAAGGAGCCCATACCAGGACAGGCCAGATGCAGCCGTTCCAGTTGGGGCTCGGTATCATGGTGAAGGAGATTGGCTTGCCGGTGGTGCCCATTAAGATAAAGGGGACCGAAACGGTGCTGCCGCCCGAGGCGGGTTTTCCGAAACGCGGCAAGGTGTCGGTGACCTTTGGGAAGCCGCTCTATTTTCGTTTCGAGAATCCGGCCGAGATCGTCAAGGCGGCCCGGCAGGCGGTGGAGAAGCTTGACCCCTGAGCCGAATGGCTTTTTTGTTTGCCGCCTTATGAATCATCGGTCCGATCCGATGGATCGGTCCGATGTTGTATTATCCGGCTTTTGGAGGTGTCCTTTACATGCCAGCTGAGTCTATTTCGCTCTCCTACCGCCGCTACGCCCTTGGGCTTTTGCTGTGCGTCAACCTGCTCAACTACATCGACCGGCAGGTGCTCTTCGCGGTATTCCCCCTTATCAAAATCGACCTGAAACTCTCCGACACCGCACTGGGCTTTCTCGGTAGCGCTTTCATGCTGAGCTACATGATGCTGGCCCCGCTTTTCGGCTGGCTCGGCGACCACTGGAGCCGGGTTAAGTTGGCGGCGGGCGGTCTCGTGGTCTGGAGCCTGGCGACCGCCTTGGCCGGCGTGGCCCCCGGGTACAAAACGCTGCTGGCGGCGCGCGCAACGGTCGGCGTCGGCGAGGCCAGCTTCGGAACGGTGTCGCCGGGCCTGATCGCGGACTTCTTCCCAAAAGAACGGCGCGGCGAGATCCTTTCCTGGTTTTATGTCGCCATCCCGGTCGGTAGCGCGCTCGGCTACCTGCTGGGCGGCGTCCTTGGCGAGCACTTCGGCTGGCACGCCGCTTTCCTTATGGTCGGCATCCCCGGCCTGCTGCTGGCCATTCCCATATCTTTGCTGCGCACGCCCCCTCGCGGCGGCGATGAAGCGCCCCGGCATGCCCATCCCGAAAAGGTTTCAGGCAGCTACACGGACCTCTTCAGGAACCGCTCCTTTGTCCTTAACACGCTTGCCATGGCCTCGATGACCTTCGCCATCGGTGGACTCGCGCAGTGGATCCCGTCGTTTCTGTACCGCTCGCACGCCCTTAACGTTGCCAAGGGAAATACCCTCTTCGGCGCCATCACCGTGCTGGCCGGCATCCTCGGCACTCTGGCCGGCGGCTGGCTCGGTGACCGTTGGCAGAAAAAAAGCGGCGCAGGTTATCTGCACGTCTCCGGATGGGGGTTCCTGATCGGGGCGCCCTTTGCCGCCTGGGCCATTATGGCTCCCGACCTGAAGTCCTGCCTGGGCGCCATCTTCGTCGCGGAATTCTTTCTCTTTCTCAATACCGGTCCCCTCAACACGGTTATCATCAACGTGACGCCTGCTGCGGTGCGCGCCATGGCCTTTGCGGTGAACATCTTTTTTATCCATGCCCTGGGGGACGCGTTTTCTCCTTCGATCCTCGGCTGGCTCTCGGACCAGTGGGATCTGCGCAGGGCTCTGCTGATCACCCCGTTGGCCATGGTGCTGGCTGGCGTGCTTTGTTTTGCCTGCGGCCGATCCGTGGTGCAAGATATGGCCAAGGCAGAGCAGTAGCCTAGCCTGTAGCCAGATTCCCTTAACTCACCAGAAAAACAAGCGCTGCAAAGCGACATCCGCTCTCCTTCGCGTTTGAAACTCCTCAAAAACCCATTCCAACTCGATTGACACCTTGGTAAACACGGGTAGTATTGGCAAGTCGTTAGAAGTCGCACATGTCGGTGCTGTCTGTGCGCGTGATGCGATAGGTTGCGGAATGTCGATTGATCGACAAGAGAGCTGATCGGTGCACAAGCCTGTGGAAGGAGCGCGCAGCTAACAAGCGGTCAGTTGCGTCGATGGACTAGTCGATCTGGCACACTGGCAACCGACACACCCGCTTTTTTGGCCGTTCATCGATGACCGATACGAGGGGAGGGTGCATGAGGCTGGAACTCATTCATCAAGTGCAGGAGCTCATAATCAACAGCCTGCGCATTGACGGGATAACCGCCGTCGAGATCGATCCGGATGCACCGCTATTCGGCGAAGGCCTCGGGCTCGATTCTATCGATGCTCTGCAACTTGCTGTAGGGATGGAAAACGAATTCGGCGTAGTAATCCCCGACGCAACAATGGGCGCCAAGGTCTTCCGTTCGGTTCGCACGATGGCGGAGTACATTGAATTAAACAGTTACTGAAAATCAGATAGTACCTGTTAGTACCAAGGTAAGCCTGTGTGGCGGTAAGTTTGTGTGTATGTGCGGTGACACGGATTAAGACCGATAAAGTGATACCTGAAGAAACGATGAACGATGTGTTGAATTTAAAGTATTCCTGCCTCGGTGGTGCTTGCAGTGATATTCCCGGTGACCTTTGAAACTCTCCTCGTTGGTAGACCGCTGAAGTTTTGGCTGACAGAAGATATCAACTACCAAAATCTCGCTCGTAACCCAATCTATGCTTGAACGCAAATGAAGTCTGGGGTATTACAAACGCAGCGTGCTCCGGGTTTGCTCACGAGACATCTTCATGGTCACAGGAGTGCGTGCGGTCTCAATGAATTTTTGCCTGAGAGGTTCCCTCGTGCAGTTTAAAATCCCCTCGTTGCTTTCCAAGGTCGTCTCATTATCGTTGCTTTTCCTGGCGCTTACTGCCTGTGCGACCGTACAAAAGCCCCTGACCGGCGTTGTTCCCGGGCTGGAGGTGGACACGCTTCAATCCGCCATCTCAATTTCGATGAAAACCGGGGAACACGGCAGTGCCGGAAGAGGCTTCCTGATCTTCAGGTACCCCGACCGGTTCCATGTGGCCGTATTGTCGCCGTTTGGCCTGACGGTTATGGATGTGTACAGCGACGGGGAACGTCTGAGCTGCCTGATGCCTTCGCGGCAGACCGCCTATGTCGGACGCGTCGCCGATCTGCCGCACGTAGGGGTGCTGCGTACCTTTGCCCTGCTGAAGTGGGTGGTGGCACGTGAACCGCAAGCCGATCCCGCGGTGTACGGGACGGAAGTCGTCACACCTGCCGGTGACCGGATCAGCTACGACACGTTCGGTCTCATGCTACGCAAGGTGTCGCCCGACGGAGACCAGGTGACCTACACCGGTTACAGCAATGTCAATGGAGTGGCCTTCCCGGAGACCTTTGAAATCAAGAACGTTTATGGCGACACCGTGCGCGTCGTCTTTGACGAACCGGAAATCAATGCGCCCGTCGAGCAGGCGGCGCTCGCCCCGAACCTGCAAGGCCTCATCGTTCTGCCGCTTGCAGAATTCAAAGGTATGTGAGTCTGCCTTGGTCGATGGTACTGTACTGCTGTGACCCGAGCCGATTAGTCCGATCAGCGTGGCGAGGGCGCAGGGGCTTCAGTTTTCAGTGAAAAACTAAAACTGGTGGCAATAGCAGATAGAGGTGTTCCAAATTATTCACTTTTATCTCAGTTGTGCTGTTAATAATCCTTTCTCCTTGGTATGCTTTGAGTGTACGATGTTGAGCATCTTCCCAATGCCGCGGTTGTCGCGTCGTTACTGCCAGCAGCGGGACGGTTTTTCTTGTAGTGGTGCCAGCATACTGAGGAGTCTGCCATGAAAGTCCTGAATTTCACCCAGAAGCTGCTTACCTTGACGGGGATTCTGATGATCTGCTCTTGTGCGGCGATGCAGGCGAAACAGCCCAATGCAGCTCCGATGGTCCCGCCGAAACCGCTAGCGGTTCCTGTTGGCAAAAACTGGCAGGTGATCGAGGAAGCGCCTAACCTGACTGACGAACGAGGCCGGGTACCGTTCCAGACCGAGCAGTCAGTACAGCCGCCGGGTGCCCCGCCCGTGACGCCTTCCGACAACCGTAAACTGGAAACTCCGCGCTGATTGTAGCGGCTACGTCGCGAAACGAGCTTCTTAAGGGTATGGCTGTTTCTTGTGGCACCCGGATCAGGCTCTGCTAAAGTTCACCGAAGCAGTATAGGGCGGCGGCCAGGTGCTCCCCCCTATCGGGATCTGCGTCGCCTGATCCTATCACAGCCCGTTACAGGGCACTCCAGTTTCAGCTCCTGAAGGATTTCCCTATGGACAAAAAGATATACCTGAGCTTCCTTGCAGCTGTCTTTACCGTGCTGGTTGTCGGGCTGCTCGGCACCCTCGCGGTACCGATTGTCGCACCGCTTGCCTGGGCACTCATCATCGGCACTGCCACCATGCCGCACCACAACCGTATCTTGCGTTGGTTCCCGGGCCGACCAGGTCGGGCTGCCGGCCTCATGGTCTTTGCCGTCATAATCTGCTTCATTCTGCCTCTGGCTGCTTTTGTGACAACCGTCGTCATAAATGCGAGCGACTGGTACCACCAGATCGAACAGTTGGTGGTTGCTTTCACCAAGACGGGTGCCAGCACGCTAAGCCATATCCCTCTGGTCGAACGTGGCATGCAGCTTACCCATAAGCTCGGTATCGACATCTCAGGCCTCGGCTCGAAGGTCGCCGCAGCTTCCTCTGCATTTTTGTTGGAGTTGGCGACCAACACCGCCAGGAACCTCGCAGATCTTTTCTTTACCCTTGCTGTTGCCCTTTTTATCCTCTTTTTCATCTACCGCGACGGCGAGCGCACCATCGACGCAGCCGTCAACCGTTTCGCGCGAAACCCAAAGACGGCACAACGCTATGTGACCCAGATCCGCACGATTACGACTTCAGTCACGCTCGGCACCATCCTTACCTGCTGCGTGCAGGGCGTCACCGCAGGATTGGGGTATTACGTGGCCGATGTGCCAGCGCCGATTTTCTGCGGCGCGCTCACGGCGGTGGCAGCGCTGGTTCCGGTGGTCGGCACGGGGGTCATCTGGGTGCCGCTGGTCGCCCTTATCGCCTTGAACGGCGCGTACCTCAAGGCGGGCCTGCTGGCTGCGTGGTGCATCCTCTTCGTTGGCCTTGCCGATAATGCGATCCGCCCTCTGGCCATCGGTGCCACCAGCGACATTCCCGTTCTGGCTATCGTGCTGGGGGCCATATGCGGCGTTTTCTCGCTCGGGCTGCTGGGTCTCATCCTGGGCCCGGTCGTCTTCGCCATCTTCCTGACGTTGTGGCGCGAAACCCTTTATCCCGACGAGGCCCTTACCGAAAACGGCAGCTCCGGCGAGAACTCCTAGCTCTGCCGGGTTGGCCTACTCAGCCCAAACCAGGCCCCATCCACCCTCCGCTTAACCCGTGCATCATTCCCCCCCAAGCACCGCCTCGCCTCGTTGCCGCAAGAAGCTGCTACACTGACCTCACGCGAAGTAGTATCATGATTTAAAAGTTCTTTCCGCGTAGCTTTGCAGTTTGCATCACCACTGGGTTACAGGGAGGAGTCCGTGAGGTATCGGCCGATGATTGATCTGAAACCGGTTGTCGTGGCCTGCTGTGGGATTTTTTTGCAGCTGGCGGTGATGCTCGCGCTGGTGGATACGGGGCACGCCGAGGAGGCTGCCTCCGCCGCAGGCAAGGCGTTGCTGTCAAAGTACGCGGGGGTGAGCCCGAAGCTGCAGAAGAACTATTTCGCTGCTCCCATTTATCTGGAATCGTACGAGTCGAAGGGCATGCAACAGGTGGACATGTACGGTGTCTTCAACTACCCCTATGAATCGGTCCGCGAGGCGCTGCAGTCACCGGCAAACTGGTGTGATATCACCGCGCTTCACATCAACATAAAGGCGTGCACGGCGAGTAGGGAGGCGGACCACTCGCTCCTTACCATCTACAGCGGCCGAAAGTATTACCAGCCCCCTGACGACGCCTACCCGCTGAAACTCACCTTCCGCCTTGCCGCAAGGCAGCCGGACTATTTCAGCATAGCCCTTTCCGCCAACCAGGGACCGCTGCGCACCAAAAATCATCGGATCCGTCTGGAGGCCGTTCCGCTTGCTGGTGGCAAGACCTTCGTTCATTTCAGTTACGGTTACACGACGGGTGCAGTCGCCAATATGGCGATCAAGAGCTACTTCGCCACCGTCGCAAGGGACAAGCTGGGTTTCAGTACGGTTCCGGGCCAAAGCGGCAAGCCCGTTCTGATCGGCGGGGTGCGGGGTGCGGTAGAACGCAACACGGTGCGCTATTATCTGGCGCTGGAAAGCTATCTGGATACTCTCAAGATGCCGGAGGGCCAGCGCTTCGAGCAGCGGATCAACCGCTGGTTCGATCTTACGGCGCGGTATCCGCGGCAGCTCAAAGAGGTAGAGAAAACGGAGTATTTAAACAACAAACGCCGGGAACACGCAAATCAACTGACCCTGCAGGCAGAACTGCGTTAGGCGCGAAAACGCATTGCTGCAGGGAAGGGGAGACGGCCACCCGTCGGCGCACCTGCAGAAGGTGCGGTACAAAGGAGGTAACGTATGCGGTCGCGAACCATCATGATGACGTTGACCATGCTGCTGGCTGGTTCACTTGCCTACGCCGACACCAGCGTGCAGGAAGGAACCCACGATACCGGCCAAGGGATGAAGGAAACTGGCCATAAGGTAGGTGAAGGCGCCAAGAAGGTCGGCAAAGAAACCGGCAAGGCAGCAAAAAAAGTCGGTAAAGAATTAAAAAAAGCGGGCAAGGAGACGGGCAAGGCCATCAAGAAGGCTGGCAAGAAAACCGGTGATGCGGTGAAGGATAAGACCGAGTAACGCGGGTGTCAGCCGAGAGTCGGTCAGTCGTTGGCTTGGCAGGGGGGCAGTCAACAGTGTCGGCTCTCGATGGTGAAATAGAAGGTCGCACCTTGATTCGGTGCTCCCTCTGCCCAGATCCTGCCGCCGTGAAGGTCGATTATCCTTTTAGCCGTGGTGAGGCCGATGCCGTTACCCGGGAACTGACGGGGGTCGTGCAGGCGCTGAAACGGATGGAACAGTCTGCACGAATCCGACATGTCGAACCCCACCCCGTTGTCCCTCACGAAAAAAGCCTGTCCATCGGAGTATTCCTTGTTGCCGAACTCGATGATGGCAGGCGCCATCTGTGCTGTGTATTTCCAGGCGTTATCGAACAGCTTGCGCAGTGCCAACCTCATCAGCGGCGCGTCCCCTGTAGCTGCCAGTTGGGGCTGGATGACGCACAGCACTGCGCGCTCTGTTTGGTTCGCCTTCCATTCATCGACGATCTCGGTCGCCATCTGGCTTAGGCTTAGTGGCACCCGCTGCAGTTCGGCATGGGAAAGCCGGGATATCTGCATGAGCGCGTCGATCAACTCGTTCATCTGCTGGGAGGATTCCAGAATCTTCTCCAGGCAATCCATACCTTCCGGTTGCAGGACATTTCCGCAGCGCAGCTTTATTTCCCTGGTGAACCCGCTGATCCTCCTGAGGGGCGCACAGAGCTCGTGGGCCACCGAATAGTTGAATTCCTCCAGCACCCGGTTGATGGCGTCGAGCCGGGCATCCTGGTCGAGCAGCAACTGCTCCAGGATCTGCAACTGCCCAAGCTGTGCCTGGGTATCGTCGCTTTGTAATCCGCTCGCCAGCAGTTTGCGCACGTTCTGCAACGACGAGCGTACCGTGGCGATTAGGTTCTCGGTACACGGCTGGGGTGCAAGCTTGTCGGTCATCGGCTACCTCCTTGGCGCTGAGGTGGAGTAAGGTGACGTGCGAGCTTCGGCGGGAATGGGTTCGCTTGGGCCCCGCTGCGTGCTGTTTGTCAGTGGTGGCTGCACCGACCATTGTTATTTTAGAACAAAGTGGAGATTTGTCATCGACGTCGCTGAAGGTTCTTGGAGGCGAGACAGTGCTGCGTGCTTGAGACGCGATAGGCTGGGCACAAAGAGGTGAACCGAATGGATGCAGATTTGCAGGGACTGAAGTAGTGCTGGGAAAACAAAAAGGGCTTAGGATTAAATCCTAAGCCCTTGTTATTGATGGTGGAGCTGAACAGGATCGAACTGTCGACCTCTTGAATGCCATTCAAGCGCTCTCCCAACTGAGCTACAGCCCCATCGAAGGAGTCCTACTTATAGCAAACGACCCCTGCAGTGTCAACGACTTTTTGCTGTGACATTTTTTTATTTCCTCCTTGACCTCAATAGGGGCATTCGGTATACTCCCGAGACATTTGTGCCGGAGTGGTGAAATTGGTAGACGCACTGGACTCAAAATCCAGCGGAGCAATCCGTGCCGGTTCGACCCCGGCCTCCGGTACCACTAGCAGAATCAAGGGCTTACCTCTAACAAGGTAGGCCCTTTTTCTTGTCATGCCCAAAGCCAGGGCGATTCTTGCCGCGCATGCCCCGCCAACTCCGTCCTCGCCGCGCATATCGCCAGATTCAGTAACGGTAACTGATGCCACCCAGCATGACGTCGGTGTCGCGCGCATAGCTGGTGACGATGCGATTCCAGGTGGCCCGCGCCGCCCAGTGCTGCGCAAACCGGTAACTGCCGGTAAGTGAAATGATACCGGACAGGAAGCGGTCGGTTCCCGGGTCCTGAAAGGGGTGGTGATAGCGCCCCAGGTTGAAGTAAGCGCCGGCCCCCGCCCCGACGCTCAAGATATCGTCGAGCAGTTCCTGGGTGACCCAGAGTTGCGTCATCGCCCCGTCGCGGCGTATCAGGCGGTTGTCGCCTTCGTAGAGTCCCGCTGCGGTCCAGTCCAGGTGCCGTGTCAACCGGCGTCGGTATTCGACTGCTACGGCGAGGGAGCGGGGCGAGTCAAAGCTGTTCACGATGGTCTGCCCCAGAAAAAGGGTGACCTCGTTGGCGAGACCCCGATCCTTTTCCCCGTCGAGCGGTTCCAGTGCCGGTTCGAAGTGATAGCCGATACCTGCCAGTGCGGAAACGGTATCGAACCCTGTGGGACCCTTGACCCAGTTACTGCGCAGTTCCAGCAGCAAGTTGTTCTCCAGATGCCAGGTGGCCGCAGCGCTGATCATCGCTTTCCAACCGTGGTTATCGGTAAAGCCCGTAGCTGAGGTGGTCGAGGTGGTGTCGAGGAAAAAATAGGGTCCAACTCCGGCCGCCAGCGTCAGCCGATAGTCCATCAGTTCCGCGCGCGTCCAGAGCTGCGCCGTGTACCCGTCCCTATGATGCCCCTTGAAATGGCCTTCGTTCAGGTACGATACCCCCGCGGCCAGGTTCCTCAGCAGGTCCTGCCGGTACTCGAGCTGCCACGAGTAGGACAGGTCGTTGGGGGACGTCGAATGCACGACGCCGCCCAGTGCGAAAATGTCGCTTGCTCGTGCTTTTAGGGGCGCAACGGTGAGAGTCGAGGCCAGCACAGCTGCCAGGAAGATAGCGAGGGATGTTGAGCTGGTCCGTTTCATGTCGACACCTGAATGACGCTGGCTCTCTGGGAGGGGACCGGCGCGATCTGGCAGGCCCTTGGCCAACTGGCCGGGACGAGGCCAAGGAAAGGCCCTCCTGGTACGAGGAGGGCCTATAGCTCCTGGCCGAGGCGTCGGAACCGCGTCGGTCTAGGCCTTAAGGCGCGCCTCGACGGCTTCCCAGTTGATGTTCTGGAAGAAGGCGCTCAGATAGTCCGCCCTTTTCAGGCCATAATCGGTTATGAAGGCATGCTCGAAGACATCGAGGATCAGGATCGGCTGACAACCGGCAGGATGCCCCACGTCATGCTCGTTGATCCAGACGTTGAGGAGCCTGCCAGTAAGGGAATCCTGATAGAGGATAGCCCACCCGATGCCGCGCATCGCCCCCGTCGCCTTGAAGTCCTGCATCCATTCGTCGTAGCTGCCGAAGTCCTGGTTGATCCTGGCGGCCAGCTTCCCCCCCTGGTTTATCGGCTCTTTGCCGCCCAGGTTCTCGAAGTAGTACTCGTGCAGCCGCATGCCGTTGAACTCCCACCCGAAGCGTCGCTTTAGTTCGGATAGTTCCGGCGTAACTCCTTTACCTTCCTTGCGCATGCGTGCAAGTGTGTCGCCCAAGGTATTCGTGTTGGTGACATAACCTTGGTACAGGGTGAAATGGTTTTTGAGAAGTGTCTCGCTGAATCCCGCCATGCCAATGAGCTTCGAGTAGTCCTTGGGGTCGTAAGCCGTCATGATCTTCTCCTTGATGTCGTTGATATAAACACGCCACGTGCAACAGCGCCTCCGCAACAGTTTACCTGTGGCAAGGTTTGTGTCAATTAACAATGGGGCGGGATGGCAGTGTCGGGTGTAACGTGGGGAGGCGGAGCCGCAGGAGAGTGGCTGCTCTTGACTGGGGGCAGCCGGAGCTCCATTGGGCAACGGAACTCCGGCACGTTTGGCCAAGGGGGTGAAATCGAAGCAACTTGACGGGTGCTGGCGGACGCGCGTGATGTGGCCAAGCCGCCGAAGGGCGGGCTAGAAGTCGTACTTCACGGTCAGGCCGGTCATTTCCCTGCTGACCGCAGGGAGGACGGTAAGATGTCTGACCGTTTTGGCCGAGTCGTCCGGATGCAGTTTGAGGATGGCTTTACTCATGAAGTAGCCGAGAACTCCTCCGAAAAAGACATCCGAACTCCAGTGTGCATTGCCGTAGATGCGCGACAGACCGGTCAGTGTTGCCAGGCCATAGGCGAGGGGAGGGATGTACGGGTGGTCCTTGTATTCCTCTGCAAATATGGTTGCGATCGAGAAGGACGAGGCGGTGTGTCCGGAGCAGAATGATAGGTTCTTGAGGCTCAGATGCGGGCCGTCCCAGCTGGTGGACGATTGTCGGGAATTTGGGCGATGCCTCTCGGCCAGCACCTTCAGCCCGGAGGTGACGATGCCGGAGAGTGCGAAACTCTCCAGTGCCAGCAGCGACACCCTGCGCGCCTTGTGATCGTCCGCCAACTGGCCGTACAGGTAAAAAGCGCCCACCGCCGGTACCGTGTAGGCGCCGTTGCCGAGTGCGTTGCCTACAGAGGCAAATTTCGATGCAACAGGACTCTGGTGGCTTTGGGCAAAGTCTTTCACCTTCTGGTCCAAAAGGAACAGACCCGACATCGCACCAAGCACGAGCCCGACTTTGAGCCAGTCTTTGCTTTCCCAGTGCACTGGCATGGCCGCAATTTTGCCAGTATCAACGAGATATCCCTTCAGGTATTTAAGGTTCAGACTGTCCGTATCGGTCGGCGGGTTTTCAGCAGACTTTGCATCCTCAGAAACAGGCGTCGTTAAGCTAACAATTCCGAGGTCGTCGACAGGCTGATTCAGTGATGCGGCGGATACTGGTAGGCCAAAAGCGGTGCTGCTGAGTAATAAAGCGCCAACGATGAGCTTCTTCACCATGCTGTACTGCTCCGATAGCTAAGATGCATTTCAACTCCTTAACGATGTGTGCCGGTTTTACCTGTTTCAATATGCATCGGCATGATACGGCTATCGTGAAATAAAAAACAACAGAGAAACAGTTATTTATGGCTAACCATTCGAGTGCGGCTTAAGGAAAATTCGGGTTTTCTGGATGGCGGAGCGGGATCAGCGCCAAAAGGAGGCGTTGCGAGGGTGATCTGTGCCGGCGTGGCCGCGACGGGGTGTGGGGTGGGGGCTTGTGTTGCAGGAAATGCGGTGGTCGCAAGACCCGCGACGCCAGTGTAGGTTCGGGAGGGCTTGGGTAAATCCGTCTTTATAATTGGGTGGCAGTGTGATAGTATCCGCCTGAAATTAGCGGCTTCCTCATTGGACGCGCCTTGTGATGGCTTCGCTCGATGCTCCCCTGGACCATCGAGTTGCCTCTTACACAGGTAATCCCGCTTGTCTGCACAAAAGTGCAGTTGACTTAGGAGGTGTGCGTGAATATTTATGTCCAGTGCTTCATCACCATCCCGTTCATCGTCGTAAGCTTTCAGTTCTATAACTGGATTGTCTCCCTAAAAGGAGTGGAAAAACAGAAACATTGCATGGCCCTGGGGGTAGTCTACACCACCTGCGGAACCACCTGCTTTCTGTTCAGGTCGGTCCCCCTGGTTTTCGTCGGGTTGATGCTTTTCATGCTCGGCATGCGCCTGATCGCCCACGGCCTCGATCGAATCGATAAAAAGCGTTTCATCGACCGTTTCGACGAGGACCAGTAAGTCCCGCCGTATTACCGTTAAGCCTTCTGGCAATAAACAGTCCTCGCTGGGGCGCCTTCATTTTTCTTGCACATTTACCGCGTAGGCTTCCGACGGGGCGAAAGGGCACTCCTCCATTTCGCCTGCCCTGTGCCCTGCATGGTAGGGCGCCCTCCCGTAGCTGGATATGTCAGATCCTGAGGTGTAATTCGTGAAAAAAGTCGCAGTTGTGGTTGTACTGGTGCTGGTCGCCCTTGGCGTTGCAGGGGGGGTCTATTTCAAGACGCCCGCCAAACCCCAGTACAAGACGCTCAAGGTCGAACGCGGTTCTCTGGTAGCCAACGTTTCCGCCACCGGAACCCTGAACGCGGTGGTCACCGTCCAGGTGGGCACCCAGGTCTCCGGAACCGTTTCAAAACTCTACGTCGATTTCAATTCCCAGGTGAAAAAGGGACAGCCGATCGCCCAGATCGACCCGGCGCTCTTCACGTCCGCCGTCCAGCAGGCCCGCGGCAATGCGCTGAACGCCGAGGCCAATCTAGCCAAGGCCAAGGTGACCCTGGCTGACACCAAGCGCACCCTGGGTCGGAACAGGCAACTCCTGGAGCAGGGCATCGTCGCCCAGAGCGATCTGGATGCCGCGCAGACCGCCTACGACGCGGCGCTCGCCGGTATTGCCGCAGCCCAGGCGAGTGTCGTGCAGACCCGCGGCGCCCTGATGCAGGCCGAGACCAACCTCAACTATTCGACCATCAGGTCGCCGGTGGACGGCATCGTGGTTTCCCGCAACGTCGACGTTGGGCAGACCGTCGCCGCCTCCTTCCAAACGCCCACCCTGTTCACCATCGCGCAGGACCTCACCAAGATGCAGATCGACACCAGCGTCGACGAGTCGGACATCAGCCGGATCAAGGTCGGCCAGCCCGCCAGCTTCACGGTCGACGCCTATCCCGATCAGCAGTTCGGCGGCACCGTGGTGCAGATCAGGAACGCCCCGGTGGTGACCCAGAACGTGGTCACCTACGTCACCGTGATCGGTGTGGACAACAAGGACCTGAAGCTGAAACCCGGTATGACTGCCAACGTCGCGGTGCAGACGCAGAAAAAGGACAACGTGCTGAAGATCCCGAGTGCGGCCCTTAGGTTCAAACCGAAGCCGGGCAAGGACGAACGTCCTGCCAAAACGGAACTGGCAAAACAAGGCGCAAAGGGCGGCTCTCCCGTTGCCGCACCCGCCGGTGTCAAGCCGAGCGCCGACGCGGCCTTAAGGAAGGGGATGGGCCAGAAGGTCTACCTGAAAAGGGAAGAGGGTGCGCCGCTTCCGGTTGCCGTGACGACCGGGATCTCCGACGGCAGCTATGTGGAGCTGGTGTCGGGGGACCTCAAGGAAAACGACGAGGTGATCGTCGAGCAGGTGAGCCCGGCGAAGAAGTCGGGCGGCATGGGTCCGCCCATGGGACCGAGGTTTTAGATGGGGGAAGTGGTACGTCTCGATGAGGTGGCGAAGGTCTACACCATGGGAGAGGAGCGGGTTGAGGCCCTCAGGGGGGTCTCCTTCAGCGTGAACTCGGGGGAATTCGTCTCCATCATGGGAGCCTCGGGGAGCGGCAAGTCCACCTGCATGAACATACTTGGCTGTCTCGATGTCCCGACGCGCGGCGCCTACCTTTTGGACGGGGTCGACGTCGGTAGGCTTTCCCAAAACGAACTGGCCGAGATCCGTAACCGCAAGCTCGGTTTCGTGTTCCAGGGGTTCAACCTTTTGGCCAGGACCACCGCCCGGGAGAACGTCGAACTGCCGCTGGTTTACGGGCAGGTACCGGCCGCGCGGCGCAGGACGCGCGCCATCGAGGCGCTGGAGAGGGTGGGGCTGTCCGGGCGGGAAGGGCACTTCCCCAACCAGCTCTCCGGCGGCCAGCAGCAGCGGGTGGCCATCGCACGGGCATTGGTGAACGAGCCGGCCATCATCCTCGCCGACGAGCCGACCGGCAACCTGGATTCGAAGACCACCGTGGAGATCATGTCCATATTCCAGGAACTGAACAGCCAGGGGATAACCATCGTCATGGTCACCCACGAACCGGAGGTCGCCGCCTTCACCGGGCGCCAGATCATCTTCCGCGACGGCCTGGTCATCTCCGACACCTCGGGCGCGCCGGCTGCCTCGGCGGCACCGGAGGAGGTACACGGGCCATGAGCACCTTTCTGCAAAGCCTCCTCATAGCGGTCCGGGCCCTTCGTGTCAACAAGATGCGGGCGCTGCTCACCATGCTCGGCATCATCATCGGCATCGCGGCGGTGATCGCCATGGTGGCCATCGGCTCCGGCGCCAGCAAGATGATCTCCGACCAGATCTCCAGCATCGGCAGCAACCTGCTCCTGGTGCTCCCCGGGTCCATGACCAGTGGCGGCATGCGTAGCGGCAGCGGCGGCTACCAGACCCTCACCTACGACGACGCCAAGGCCATCAAGGCGGAGTGCCCGTCGGTGGCCGAAGTGGCGCCGTCGGTGCGCGGCGGCGGCCAAGTGGTCTACGGCAACCAGAACTGGTCCACCGTGCTCTACGGCGTCACTCCTGAAGTCATCACGGTACGCGACTGGACCGTGGTCGCCGGGCGCAACATCTCGCAGTCCGATGTGGACGGCGCCGCCAAGAACTGCCTGATCGGCCAGACCGTGGCCGACAACCTGTTCGGATCGGCAGACCCGATCGGCAAGATCATCCGGATCAAGAAAATTCCCTTTACCGTCATCGGGCTCCTGGGTAAAAAGGGACAGTCCCCTCAGGGGCAGGACCAGGACGACGTGATCTACCTGCCGCTGCGGACCGCACAGCGCAAGCTGCTCGGGAGCCAGTTTCCCAACACGGTGGGCTCCATCATGGTACAGGCGGCGAGCGCCGAGGTGCTCAAGAAGGCGGAGGAAGAGGTGACGGCCCTTTTGAACCAGCGCCACCGCGTCGGTCCGAGCCGCGAGGCGGATTACACCGTCAGGAACCTCTCCGAAATCCTCGCCGTCTCTGAGCAGTCCTCTAAGGTGATGTCGATGCTTTTGGGCGCGGTCGCCTCGATCTCCCTGGTGGTGGGCGGGATCGGCATCATGAACATCATGCTGGTTTCGGTGACCGAGCGGACCCGCGAGATCGGGATCAGGATCGCCATCGGTGCCAAGAAACGCGACATCTTGCTGCAGTTTCTCACCGAGGCAGTGCTGCTCACGACCATGGGCGGCATCATCGGCATGCTGCTCGGAGTGGCCGGCGCGCGGCTGGTCGCCACGCTGGTCGGCTGGCCCACGCTCATCTCGGTCAACACCATCGTCATCGCCTTTGCCTTCTCCGCCGGAGTCGGCGTCTTCTTCGGCTTCTATCCGGCGCGCAAGGCCGCTTCACTCAACCCGATCGAGGCGCTGCGCTACGAATAACACACATAAGCTGTCAGGAAAGGATCACTCCATGATGAAAACCAGGAAAACGACGGCCGCCCTGATGCTCGCCTGCCTCGCAGGTCCCGCCGCGCCTCTTTGGGCTCAGACTCCGGCTATTAGGCTCACCCTTCAGGACGCCATCAGGCTCACCTTTGAAAGGAACCTGGATCTCAAGGTGGAGCTCTACAACCCGGCTCTTGCCGAGGCTGACATCAACCGCAACCTCGGGATCTACGACCCGCTTTTGACCGCCGGCGCCAGCTACAGCCGCTCCACCTCGACCAACACCTTCAACTTCGCACCCCTTAGCATCGACACCTACTCGGCGAACGTCGGCATCAGTCAGCTGCTGCCGACCGGCGGCGCGGTCGGCGCGACGGCGAACACTGGGTGGCTCAGCAACTCGACCAGCTACTACAACAACGGCATCAACCTGACCATGAGCCAGCCGCTTTTGAAGAACTTCGGCAAGGAGGCGACCGAGCTGAGCATCCAGGTGTCGCGCTACACCAAGGAGGGCTCGCTCGAGCGCTACCGCACTAAGCTGAGCGACACGGTCGCCCAGGTCCGCAACGATTATTTCAAGCTCTACTACCTGCGCGAGGCGCTCGAGGTGAAGAGGACCTCGCTCGCCCTGGCCAACCGCATCCTCGACGAAACCAGGGGGAGGGTCAAAGCGGGTGTGCTTCCGGCCATGGAAATCCTTAACGCCGAGTTCAGCGCGGCCAATCGGGAGCGTGAGGTGAACGACGCGGAGCGGGCGGTCCGGGACCAGATGGACGTGCTGCGACTCAGCCTGCAGTTGGACCGCACGAGCGACATCGAGATCGCCGATCAGCCGACCCGGGATCTGCTGAGCATGCCCGAGGATGAGGCGCTCGCCAAGGCGCTTGCCAGCCGCCCGGAACTGGCGGCGCAGCGGGTGAATCTGAAGATCGACGAACTGCAGCGCAGGGTGGCGAAAAACCGCACCCTGCCGGATCTCACGGTGAACGCCAACGTGGGCTTCAACGGGTACGACCCGTCGCTCGTGAGGTCCTACGAGCGCACCATCAAGTCCGATTACCCGGCCTGGGGCGTCGGGATCCAGTTCAGCTACCCGATCGGCAACCGCGCCGCGGAAAACGACTATATCCACAGCAAGCTGGTACTTGACCAGGCCCAGACCCAGTTGCGCAGCCTTGAGTCGAGTATCTTCAACGACGTGCGGGCGGCGCTGCGGGTCTTGCAGGTGAGCTACAAGCAGATAGACGTGACGGCCCGCGGTACCGCCTACGCTGAAGAGCGGCTGAGGGCCTTCCAGAAGAAGAACGCGGTGGGCCTTGCCACCACCAAGGATGTCTTCGACGTAGAGAACGACCTGGTGACCGCCAGGGGGAACCAGATCCAGGCGCTGGTCGACTACAACAACGCCATCACCGGCCTTTGGCGGGTGACCGGCGAGTTGCTGGACCGGCAAGGGATCAAGGTGAGCCAAAGCCAGTCCGATCCATTGTACCAAGGGGCGAAATAACCGGCCCCGCATGCTTTGCCACCGCAGGGAAGCGCGCTACAATTAGTGCGCGATAATTTTTACTGCGGAGGGAGCTATGACAGCGGTACGATACGAGCATGTGCATCTCTACAAGCTTGACGCCAGCCAAGCCAGGACGATCGGCGATTTCATCAAGCTGTTCGAGGCTAACCTGGCGCTCCTGAAGCGCTGGGAGGAGAAGGGGATCCAACTTGACCCCCACGGCGTCGGCAGCAGTTACGCCATCTTTTTCACCTATGACGAACAGGTGGCGCGTGAAGAGGGTTTCGAGCGATTCCGTACGGAGGCTGGCAACCCGCTGCCCCGTCGTTGATCCCGCCCTTGCGTTTTTTTCTTAGGCTGGTCGTACCGGGTTATTCATGAGGTGGGCGCCCCGGATTTTGGGGCTATGGGGAGGATGAGGGTGCAGATAGTTTCGGTTTCACGCGTCGAGACCAGCTCCACCTGGCCCTGAAGGTGATTTTAGCTTAAAGTCCGATGCTTTCCCACGCCTTGCCCCATCCCTTTGGTAGAAAAGGAACGCCTGAATACCTGCATCTGCACCTCCCTCGTCATCCCCCCCTCGTTGTGACACCAAAGCACGATGTCCGTTTCCTCCCTGCTGCAGCCGAGGGTCACTGTCTCGCAAAAAAGGAAGGGCTTGAGAATCACGGCTCACGGCCTGGAGCTACCGGCCGGCTGCCGGCCTGAGGGGGTACTGCGGCAAACTTTTACTTTTAATGTGGGGCGACAGTATGCGATACTTTTGGCTGTCCTGACCCAGCTACTGTATCCCGCGTCAACTCCTACCGGGCGACCTCGGCTGGGGCCGGAATTTGCCAACCTTATACCTCATTGAAAAAGGGACCACATGTCACGGCTGCACCGTTTTTCCCGTACCGAACTGCTCATTGGACCTGCTGGACTCGACCAGCTCAGAAAGGCAACCGTCGCCATCTTCGGCTTGGGTGGGGTCGGCAGCTATGCTGCCGAAGCGCTCTGTCGTGCGGGCGTGGGGCGTCTTATCCTAGTCGATTTCGACGATATCTGCCTCACCAACGTGAACCGGCAGTTGCACGCCATGGACGGCACGGTCGGCAAGGCGAAAGTGCAGGTCATGGCGCAGCGCCTGCGTCTGATCAACCCGGATGCCGACATCATCCCGTATCAGGATTTTTACGCCGCCGAGAACAGCGATTTTCTGCTGGCTGACCACTACGACTACGTGGTCGACGCCATCGACCACATCACCAGTAAACTGCACCTGATCAAGACCTGTCGCCAGAGGAGCATCCCGATTATCTCCAGCATGGGAGCCGCGGCGAAGCTGGACCCGACCCAGATCAAGGTGGCAGATATCTCCCAGACCAATAAGTGCCGAATGGCCAGGTCGGTACGCAAGCTGCTGAAGAAACAGGGGATCACCCAAGACGTGAAGGTGGTGTTTTCGACCGAGGAGTACCGCGAGCAGGAGGTGAAAGACGGCGGCTGCAAGGGGGACTGCATCTGCCCGAACAAGGACGACCAGCGTTTTTCCTGTGAGCACCGCAGGGTGATACTGGGCAGCGTCTCCTTCATCCCGTCAATCTTCGGGTTGACCATGGCCGGCGTGGTGGTCAATGACCTTATTTCAACCAAACAGTAATTCAAATAATGCAGCGCAAGAATTGGATGATTTTTGAGGGTTTTGGGGCTGTTCGTGTAGAGCGGTTTGATTGCACCTGGTCCTCGCTGGTAAGCCGCTGCTGTGCAAGTGGCACAAAAAAGGAAAGCCATGAAATCCTCTTGGACTTCGTGGCTTTCCTTTTCCCGGCCGAGTCGCACGTCGTTGCTGCGAGCAGGTGATTACTGGACCAGTGACCTGATCTCCTTGAATTTCTGGCTGGCGCTGATCAGTGCATCCATAACCGACTCCGGCAAGTTTGACTTATAATCTTTTACCACCTGTCTGTATTCTGCGTCGATTTTGTTGCCAGCATCGAGGAAGCCTGGTAGAGAATTCCCGGGTGTCACGAGCAGGGAGCGTTCCTTGTTGTAGATACTTTGAAGCTTATTTACCTTTTCATTGAAAGGGGCGAATTTTACCGGCGGAGTGGCAAGCGCACGCATCGCAGGGTCAAGCTTGCGGTCAACGCGGCTGAACCCTCTGTCGTCTTCTATGTATGCACGTGGGACGTAGTTCTGGCCGGCCTCCATCTTTTGTTTCCATTCCGTCGCCATTTTGGCCCTGGACTTTACCCCCATATCGATACCAACTTGCAGGCAATAAGTAGCCATTACGAAGTTTTGGGCGTAGGCCCGATTAGCTTTGTACTGGGAGTAGAATACAGTCCCGCCCGCAGCGATGACTATCAACGCAATGAAGCAAATGACGAGAAATATATATTTCTTGGAACCGGCCCTGGTAATATGCGTTGCCTTCTCGGCTTCAGGGCTGAGTGGCGCATTCAGGGAAGGGATGTAGGTGATAGTCTTTGAAGATTTCGGAAAGGGACTCACGCTAAGCTTCAGTTTCTTGCTCGTCTTGCGAACTCGCTTACCGCTGAGGCTCACCACCAGGTAATCAGGATATTTTGCACCACAAGTGGGGCAGTGCAGTTGGGATCCGAGTTCGTTGCCGCACAGCGCACACAACACCTCGCTTGATTTGCGCAAAGCCCGCCCTCCGAAGGACTCTCTGAACACATGGAACTTGGCTTTGCATGCTGGACAATTTGCCGACGTCACTACTTCGGTAACCTCTGGGAGATCGAGCTCTACCTGAGCATGACATTTGGGGCAGGTGCAGGTCATTTTTATTACCTTTTGCGATAGCTCAATAATGATAGGCCACTGCTGAAGGGGCCTTTTTTGCCGATACTACAGATGCGGTTTGATCAAGGGGTCACGCGGATGTAGTCACTTGCCCGTCCAACGAAGCCACCCTCTCCGATGCGCAAGACATCATTAAGGGATTGTTCTAGGTCTATGTCCAAGTCGGTTTGGTCATCGTAACCTAGACTGTAAAGATCGAAGTCTTTGTTGAGTTGACGTACGTAAAAACGCGCCGCTGGGTCGTCATCTGAAACAATTTTGTAGTACACATAAGGTTTACCCCATGGGTCTAGCACGCCACCCCGTCCTATTTGCTGGAGGTTATCCGGTAGGTTGCCGCCGTTATCTATGCTGTAGGCGTTTATTGATTTCTCAAGACCGCGAATTTCTTCCATTGCACGTACTTCTCGTGCCCTGTCTTTGATCTTTTCATAACTCGGAATAGCCATCAGGGCCAAGACTCCAAGTACCGCCATGACTACAATGAGCTCGATCAAGGTAAAACCGCGAAACCCCAGCCCAGGTGAATTAGTTCTTAGAGCGGTCCTTGCAGGAGCTGCACAAGGTGCAATGCTATCAACAATCATAATGATTATCTCTTATGTCGTTCGGCCAACTCTGAAAGGTAGCCATTTCGGCTAGCGCTGTAAAGCTAATCAAGTAATTGACTGGTGGCTTTTGGGATGTCTATGATCCTATTTTCTCTTGTCACATATGGCATAGATGGGCGCGCCAAAGGTGCAGTTGCTGAGAATTTGTTATGCCAATCGGCACTATATATGACATCTCTGCAGGTTGCAATATTGAATTAAGCTTTTCCCTATATTTGAGTGCTCCTGGCCGACCTACCGCTGTGTGTTGCCTACTGGCAAAATCTTGTAATTTAATATGTAAAAAATTATGCTGTGGTGACGGCACGAGAGATGCCTGGGGACTACCTAGTTTCCATCCGGAAAGATAACGTGCTGTATTTGCTACTTAAAACTGTAAAAAGTGCTTAGGTTTTTGTTCCTTCTGTGGTAATATCAGCTCCGCAAGCCACTGATTTTGTTCAATTTAATGACCACAGGAGCGGACGACATGAGGCAAAAACAGACCCGGCAGATGAGCCTGTTTTCCGCCACAGCTCGTCACGATATCGAGCAGGAACTCAAGGAGATCTCCAAGGTACTCGACGACACGCCGCAGATGCTGGACCAGGTATATAACGACCTCATCCGTAACCGCCGGCATGAAACCGGGCGTGAGGGAATGACGGCCGAGCAAGTGCTTCGATCCTGCGTGCTCAAGCAGTTTCGCTGCCTCTCATATGAGGAACTTGCGTTCCATCTTGAGGATTCCAACTCCTTCAGAGCCTTCGCCCGTGTGGAGATGGGGCAGTACCCCTCGTCATCGACCCTTCAGGAGAACATTAAGCCCATATCCGAAAAGAGCTGGGAAGCGATTCACATCTGCCTGATGCGGTACGTGCAAAAGTTCGGCATAGAGAACGGGCGCAAGATGCGCATCGATTCCACCGCCGTTGAGACTGACGTGCACGATCCCACCGACGCCTCACTTGGGACGGCATCCGAATCATCACCCGCTACCTTGAGGAAGGTCACACCCTTGATCCTCGCCCCGACTATCGCTACAGCGATCACCTGCGAGTGGCAAAGAAACGTCTGCTCGCGGTGGTAAATGCCAAGAAGGAGGCGGATCGGGTCTCCGCCTACCGGGACATCGTTAACTATGCCGGCAAGGTTGTCGGCTACGCTAAGGAGGCGATCCCTGCCTTGGAAAAGTACCAGGCCGTTGACCCTTGGAGGGATGATGACCGCCATGCGACTTCGTGCCCAACTGAAAAGGGCTGTCGAACTGCTGGAGAAAGTCATCAGCCAAACCGACCGGCGCGTCTTCCGCGGCGAAAAGGTTCCTGCGTCGGAAAAGCTGGTCTCCTACTTTGAAGACCCACAAGAGGCTCAAGAACTTCCGGGCCGGTTTCGAAGCGAACATCTCGACGCTGAAACGCGCCTTCGGCCTGGACCGTTGCAACTGGAAGAGTTGGGAAGGGTTCAAGCGCTAACTCTGGAGTTCGATCTTCGCCTACAACTTGCAGGTGATCGCCAGAATCAGGCTGGAATCAGCTAAAGCCGAAGCAGCAGCTTAAGGGACAACGATTTCCGCCTCTACCGGAACATGTGGGGGTAGTGCGTCTTAAAAATGAGAAAGAGCGATGGAGTTGTGGCGCGTTAGCGCACTCTTAGCGACTTCGGCGCATTTAGGATGTCTTTTGTTACCACGAAGTTCAGAAAAACGGGGTTTCCGGACGGACACTATGTAGTTTTTATCACTTTGTGTAAGGTGAGTGCGTTTCGAATGGAGCACCCATCGTAGCAGTTATTGAACATGATAAACACCATTGAAGTTCTAAAACTGAGCTGCCGTGCCGTCGTGGCAAACTCCTCGAGTTCTTCCCGGCGATAAAGATAATCGTAGCGCGGGGTCGTATGGGTAAGCCAGTTTTCCGCGTTGCGGCCGTGCAGTCGTAGGTAGGCCATGGAGGTGGTGCTTTCAGGTAGAAAAGGGGCGGTGGCAAGGGTGCCATACTGTGGTTCGTCACAAATTATGTAGGTGATCTTGTGTTCGCGTAAAAACTGAAAAACTGTATCTGCATGATGATGGGTGAGCCAGCTGCCGTGCCTGAACTCGACGGCGATGGGAAGCCCTGCCATCAACTCCTTACAGTAGAGAAGGTAGTCCAAGTTGGCTTTCTTAAATCCGAGCCACGGCGGGAACTGGAACACTACGAAGCCCAGTCTGTGTGCTGCACGCAGCGGTTCTAATGCGCTTACACACGCGCTTGCCAGCGACCGGAGCAGCGACGGCTCGCTGATTTGCACGCTCTCCCGATTCCGGTCTGCCGTTGGGAGGAGTTCTCGCAGTTCGACTGGCAGTGTCTTTGGGTCGATGCCGTGCCCGGTAAGTGCCCCCAGCGCCTTGAGGTGGAAAAGGAATCCAGCCGGTGTGCGCTCGATCCAGGCTGAAACCATGTGCGGGGTGGGTATTGCATAGAAACTGCTATCGACCTCCACCGTGTCGAAATGCTTGGCGTAATATCTCAGCCGCGATTCAGGGGTGTTCACCCCTGGAGGATAAAAAGTGCCACTTTCGATGAGGCTTTTTTCGGCCCAAGAACAGGTGCCGATCCTGATGATTCCGCGCTGCATGTTCTGCACCTCCTGCCACAGGTTTCCCATACAAGAAGTGTAGCCGATAGTTTACAGGAGAGAAACCGCTGCGCCAGGGAGGCGATAGTTGCTGTCATTGTTGCCGAAACGTGGTAGGTATGGCAACTTGGACCGCAACCGCTCGCGAGTTGCCTCTACGGTTGGCAATTGTGCGAGTCTCGCCTTCTTGAATTCCTCTGCCAATACTCCAGGCATTACGTGTTTTGTCCTAAAAACAGTTCTGTACGTAGGTGGCCAATGTGAAAAGATCGTCGCGCAACCGGCTCAACGAGCGGGCCTTGCCGCATTTTGCCGGCACCACTTTATTCGATGCCATAGCACGGGCGGTCTGCAGGGCGGGCTGCCTGCCGCGCAAAGAGCTGTACGAGGCCTGGGAGGTGGCACGTCGGGTGCACCGACGGTTTCGTGGGGGGAGGGTGGTCGACCTCGCCTGCGGACACGGCCTGCTGGCACAGGTCCTTCTGATCATGGATCCTGACATCGGGTCTGCGGTCGCCGTTGATCGTCGTATTCCAGACAACGCGATGCGTCTGGCTGCCGAACTGCAGGCTGACTGGCCGGGACTGGCTGGGCGCATCAGGTTCCTGGAAAACGATGTTGAAGAGGTGCCACTTGGTGCCAGTGATTTGG